>Ga0209834_10000198_pt1 | contig 36895 bp, 33 predicted proteins | sample Mar14236cmmetaG_FD_184134 | JGI IMG/M metagenome (GOLD analysis project Ga0209834, IMG submission 184134) | Marine hydrothermal vent microbial communities from Guaymas Basin, Gulf of California to study Microbial Dark Matter (Phase II) - Marker... ... | reverse complement strand
GGGCGAAAACCAGAAGAGCTGGTACAGTACAGCTACAAAGTGATAGAAAGGCCCGAGCAGTTGACGATAAATTCTCTCGAGAAGATTCTAAGTTCTATTGGCATCGATGTTGAGACCATAGAAGTGGTGAATTCCCTCGTTCTCGTCGGTACGCAAAAACAAGTGGAAGAAGCCTCGAAGATAATAAATTCTCTAACCACTCAGAGCGCAACCAAAACTGATATAGCAAATGAATACACCGTGATGAATATACCTGAGGGCGTTAATCCCCAGGAACTGGAAAATGTGCTAAAAGCCTTAAGCATTCCTACACGTGTCTTACAGGTGGGGAAATACGTCATTCTCACTGGTGATGCCACGAGCCTCGCAGATTCTGAACGATTGATCCGAAACATCAGGATGTCCGAAGCTACCTCTTCAGCAACGGTAACGACAAGCATGCTCAATTATAAGATAATGGCAATCCCAAAGAATATCAGCTTTGATGAAATGATGAAAACGGCAAACAGCCTTGAAATGAACCTAAAGTTTGAAAGAATAGGTGAAAATGCTCTGATTATCGGAAAAGATTCCGAGATAAGCTTCTTTGACCGCGTTATCACAGATATTATTAAAGCGAAGGAAACCTCGAGCAAAAACGTGGTTTTTGAGAAAAAACTGCCCGGAATAAATGGGAGCGACCTCAGCGACTACTTGCTGGCGAGAGGAGTTGAGGTATCAGTTACTGAAGTGGCAGATGGTTATCTCCTTTCTGGAAGCGCAGAAGCACTTGATAGGGCAGCCGAATTCATAGGATACCTATCCAGTGAAAGGGAGAAGGGATACCGCAAAATTGAGAAGAACTCTTTGGATATTGAGAAACTCAACAGCGTACTCGAAGAACTATCGATTGACGTGAAACTCCTTGAACTGAATAATGCTGTGTTGCTGATCGGAAAGGCAAGCGAACTTGAAAAAGCGGAAAAAGTTGTAAGAGATGTCAGTGAGTTGCCAACTGAAAATGCAACTGAGGGTGCAACTGAGAACGTGGTAAAACTTCCTGTAATAAATGGCTGGGACATCCCCAAAGTGAAGGAATACTTGTCAACGGCCGGGGTTAAGCTTGGAAACATATTTGAAGTTGATGGAGCTCTCGTGGCCGTTAGCACGCCAGAGGCCACTAAAAGGGCGATAGAGCTTCTGTCTTTGATCTCCAGTGATCAGGGTTATTACTTGAAGCTCGATAGCAACGCGATAAATGAGACTCAGCTCCAAAATGTGATTTCCACGATGAATTTGAATGTAAAATTCGTTACTCTGGAAGATGGCTGGTTGCTTGTTGGAAACAAGGCAGATGTGGAAGAACTAAAAGAAATTCTCGAAAAATCCAGCAAAGAAGAATATATGAGGTATATCAAGGGAATCACATCAAATGCCACGGAGCTTGTATCGCTTATTGAAACGGCTTTCCCGCAGGTCAAAGTATCCGTATTCGAAAAACTCGAAATGATGCTTCTCAAGTCATATGATGAGGAAGCCTTGACTAATGCAGAAAAATTCGTGGAAGGTATTCTCAGTAAAAAAGATGCAAAATCCCTGGAAGAAAGCATAAAAGCACACGATGATCTTATAGACATCAATGTAGAAAATGCAGATCTTAAAGCGGTTTTGAAAAAAGTCGCCGGAGACCTTGGAATATCGCTCCTCGTTGATGAAGCCATTAATGACAGTATTACCATTTCGGCCAAAGACCTGAGCTGGAATGATTTTCTTTCAGTGCTTGAGCATAAAGGGTACAGCGTTAGTACCGCTGGAAGCATTTATATCATATCTGTCAATACCAGAGCTGAAACACCAACCGATTCAGCCACCGAGGAGCAGATATACAGGATTTACCACAACGTTGAGGAATTCAAATCGCTCATAGAGTTTTATGGTGGTACGGTCTATACCGATCCAATCAATGGGATTGTTGTTGTCAAGGGAATTGAAAAATCCAGAGTGCAGGAAATTTTGCAGAGACTCGAATCCGCCTTCTCTTCTCCGAAAAAGCAGGTGAAAATAGAGACAAAGATCATGGACAAATCCGTATATGACAATTTAACCAAGCAGTTGCAGGCGTCGTTGAATCTGGGTTCTTCACAGCCTCAAATCCTTTTCAACAAGGATTCCATTGGGCTTTCTTTCAATGTCATAGATGTTGTGGACTTCCCGAAATTATTGGAAAACTTTATCAGTTCAGCCTCTGCAACTGTAACAGCCAGTCTTAGTCAGGGCAACAACGACTCTGATATCGTTTCCAATCCTTCGATCATTGCTTTGAGCGGTGAAGAAGCGAGGATACACATAGGGGATACCATCCCCTATACAACAAAAAAGGTGCTGGAAGACGGTACCGTTATCGAAGAATTGAATTATCTCGACACAGGTGTTGAGATGACCATAACGCCGACCATTAATGGTGATGGGACAATCATGCTTGATTTGTACATAAAAGTGAGCGATCCACAACAGTACGGGGATTACTACGGTGAAAAGACCCGTGAAGCTCAGACAAAGTTGATGATTTCAGACGGTAACAGTCTCAGCATAGGTGGTTTAATAACGGAAAAGGAGACTGTCAACGTGACCAAACTGCCGTTCCTGGGAGACCTTCCCTTTATCGGAAAACTCTTTACCACGGAGACGAAATCGAAGGAACAGCGCGAAATGGTCATCATCATCACTGCGAAGGTGGTGGAACCATAATGTTGAGAACGGAAATTTTTTCAGGGAGATTTTACGCTGGATTTCCCGAGGAACTGAGAAAGCAAATAGAAGCGTGTTTTCTTCATAAAATAGGTCCGGGTGAACTTCCCGGACCTGTTGTAAAAAAACTGGATAGAAACGTGGGGCTAATCTCGCCTCATGCTGGATATATTTACAGCGGGCCGGTTGCAGCAAGAGGTTACTATGAAATCGCGAAGATGGGAAAACCGAAAAGAGTTGTCCTTATCGGGCCAAATCACTCCGGCTATGGGAATCGTCTTTCGGCATGGCCTTCCGGTGAGTGGAGAACGCCGTTGGGAACTTTGAAAATCGATGAAGAATTCACAAGTTCTCTGATCAGCCTTGTTGAGCAGCTTTCACCTGACACCTCTGCACATTTATACGAACATTCTCTTGAAGTTCAGCTGCCTTTTCTTCAATACCTCTTCGGGAATGATTTTAAAATCGTGGCAATAACCATGATGGATCAGCGCTATGAAACGTCCAGAAAACTCGCCGAAGGTATTAAAAAGCTCATGAGTGATACAGGAACATTGATTGTTGCGTCATCGGATTTGAACCATTATGAAGACCATGAAACAACAACAAAGAAAGATGATTTCCTCATCGAATGCATAAAAAGCCTCGATGTCAAAGGGCTTTTTGAAGAGGCTGCAGCAAGAAAAATATCTGCCTGCGGGCTTGGACCGATTGCCATAGCCTTGATGCTATTTAACAGCGTGGTTATTGGAAAGCACGCTACCAGTGCTGAAACCTCTGGTGACTATTTACACACCGTGGGGTATCTTTCCGCGATACTCACTTAAAGATCAGCCAGAAGGTGTTTGTTCCTTCTTTAGATTCCACTTTGAGTTCCCAGGAATACTTCTCTGCGATGTTTTTGGCTATGGTAAGCCCCAGGCCATGCCCCTCTTTTGCAAAATCAAGTCTGAAAAAGGGATCAAAGATTTTTTGCTGGTACTCTTCCATGATTTCCGGCCCTGGATTGGAAACTCCGAATCTGTCTTTTTCAACTATTACTGTTATATCCCCATTCAGTGGGGAATGTTTTATAGCATTGTCGAGAAAAACTCTCAATATGACTTCAATGGGCTCTTTGGGAAGCTTTACTACGGATTTTTCCCTGTAATCAATGAGAAGCTTTCGGGAATGGTAAAGATTTCTAAATTCCTCTACAACACCACTCACAAGATCACAAAGATTCATCTTTTCGGAATTGAACTCGGTTGTTGGAGAACTCAACAAGAGGAGTTTTGTTACAAGGGCATTCAGCTTCTCCGCGGTAGCACTGATTGTAGATAAAGATTTCTGTGCGACTTCTTCATCTTGAAGCCCCCAGCGGAGCAACATGTTTGTGTAGCCAATGATATTTGCAAGTGGTGTTTTCAGCTCATGGGCTGCGTACGATGCGAAACGCTTTTCTTCCTCGATGTTGGCGCGTAGCCTTTCTATCATCTTGTTTAGTGTGGCTATGAATTTGGCTGTATTTCGGTCAAGCCCCTCCGTAGGTAAAAAGCCCTCCATTTTCCTTGAAATTTCTTCTGCCCTCTCTATGAGCTCTCTGAAGCTCTCGGTTGTTCTCCGATAATATATGAATACGGAAAGCAATATAATTCCGGTGCTGACAAGCCACAGCAAAAAAAATGCTCGGGAGGTTTTTTGCAATATAGTTGCGGTTTTTTCGCCGGGCTGAGCGATGACGAGTTTTCCTTTCGGGGAGTCGATAATTGAGGTAAATACCGTTTCCGAACCGATTCGCACCAATCTGTCTTTTCTGACTTGAGATAAATCAAACTGGTCCGAGATATCCAGTGCGTCATATATAGTTTTGGGTTTGCCATTTATCAGCAGAAAAACCGAGACAGGAATTTTCTTGAGAATTCTGTTATCAATTCCATTGTCACCAATAAGCCTGATTTCCTTTGAAATCACCAGGACATTCCTTTTTATTGCTCCAATGACAATATTCCTTACAAAAAAGTAAGCCATTGTAACAACGATAAGAGAGCTGATAATACTCACCAATGAAATGACGAGTATATTCTTAGATTTTGAGTACATAACCTATCCCCCTGACTGTTTCGATCCTCATGTTCAGTTTTTCGATTTTCTCCCTTAGATATTTTATATATACGGGAATGATGCTATCTGATACCTTTTTTGCAACACCCCAGATGTGAACAACGAGATCATCTTTTTTTACAACATTACCGGCATGATTATATAGTAATTGAAAAATATCGTATTCCAATTTTGTAAGCCGAACACGTCGATTTTCCCGTTCAACCTCCCTTGAACTTTCATGTAGTTCTATGCTCTCCAGGTTTTTAACTTGGCCGGCAGTTGACAACGGGCCGAGTCTTCTTCCGAGAGCTTCTATCCTTGCAAGGAGCTCTTCCATATCGAATGGCTTCGTTACGTAGTCATCTGCACCCAATTCAAAGGCTTTTAATCTCTTTTCCTTCGTGTTCAAAACGCTCAAAACAATTATACCCGTGTTGGTACTCCTTTCCCTGAAGCTTGATAGCAGTTCAAAGCCATCGAGTTGAGGAAGCATTATATCCAGAATGACAAGCTCAGGTTTGTGTACTTTGAATAGTTTCAAAGCCTCCACACCTGTTGAAGCGGTGGCTACATTATAACCATAGTGATTCAATTCGAGTTCAAGAAGCTGTCTCAGTGCCTGATTATCTTCGACAACTAAAATTTTCAACAAAACACCCCCAACACATTGATGATATAATTTTTCAGGAGGTGGAAAAATGAAAAAGCTCCCTGTCTTTTTGACTCTGATGTTTGCCGTTTTGGTTTATGGGCAATTTTCCATTGGCTTTGAGGGCTTTCATTTTCATTCTATACCAAAAAATCAACCTTTTGCATTGAGATATGATGGACTTTCTTTTGTATACGATGGCTCCCGCGGCGAAAAAATATCAACCGAGGCAGGGATTGGTCTTGGCGTTATCGAACCTTCCTCAGATCCGGAATTTCTTGCGGGCTTTCCCATTGCAATAAAGGGCTTTTATGGTTCAGTTTTTGACACTCAACTTGTTTCTGCTATTGGTTTGAGGGTCTCCAGTCGCATGGGTTTTGTCTGGCTGGCTTTTTCTAAATTGGCATGGGCAGTTTCAGTGAGCCCAAAGATATATATCAGATTCAACAGCGCAGATGTCTTTCTCGGCACTGAATTAGAAGTGGAAGCTTTTGATACAGGGGCTCTGCTAAGCTTGTGGAATATCAATTTCGGGGTGAATTACACCTTTGGAGGAGGTACTGAGTGAGAGAATTAGCACTGGTGAAAGAAGTTAAGAGAAATTATGTGCTCTTGAGCAAAAATCGAACTGAAGCGTGCGGGAGCTGTGCTCTTAAAGATTCTTGTTCGGCAACTGGAACAGCTTCTAAAGAAATAGAGATCAAGGCTATGAAGAATAACATAGATGTCGCTCCTGGCGATTACGTAGAAATCGAGGTTCCAAACTTTTCTGCATCAAAACTAGCATTGCTTCTCTACGGCATTCCACTTGCTGTATTCATAGCGACACTGCTTTTCATGATAGGGCTGGATTTTTCAGAGCTTCTTTCGCTTTTAACTGCCTTTAGTTCCATGGCTGTTTTTTATATAGGGCTTTCAATTTATGATAGAAAGAACAGGGAAAAGTTGATGCCCATAATAATAAGAAAGGTAAGCATAAAAGATGTCTTTACAACGATCAAGTGAACTAAAAAATATCACAGAGTTGAACAAAGTTCTCAAAAACATAACAAAACACTGCTTTTCGGATTATGGGAAAGAAGCCATAACGAACTTAGAGCCCTTTGAGGTAAATTACCGTTCAAGATTGAGTCGGTCTGCTGAATTGTACAGGTTCATTTTGAAATATGGAGAGCCACCTCTGTATGGTGTATTAAACTTAAAAGCCGAAATACAGCAAGCGGTTAACGGAGCTATCTTGAGTGGGGAACAGCTTTTCAGAATTGCAAAAACACTTGGTGCGATCTGCCAGATAAGGCAATTTTTTGCGCAGCATTCTGAAGAAATCCCGGAACTCTGGACACTATTGAGTCCTTTGAATTGTGAAAGGACCCTAATTAATGCGATTAATCACGCGATAAATGAAGAAGGAGAAGTCGTTGATAAAGCCAGCCCTTTGTTAAGAGAGATCAGAAACGAGCTAAAACAACTGAATAGAACATTACGTTCAAAACTCGAATCGGTGGTTTCAAATTATCGCACTGAACTTACAGATTCCATAGCCTTGACGCGGGAAGGGCGTTATGTGCTTCCACTAATAGCAAGTAGAAAAACACTTTATGATGGGATAATACATGGAAGTTCCAGCAGTGGCGCTACAGTTTACTTTGAACCGAAAGAACTCGTGCCTTTGAATAATCGGCTTCGTATGTTGAAATCTTCTGAGGAAGAAGAAGTGAGAAGGATACTCCGCGAATTGACAACAAAGTTTTTCAAAGTAACAGAGCGCCTCCAACAGGATTTGCATATAATCTCCGAACTGGATATAAACAACGCTTCGGCAATGTATGCTAAAAAACATCGCGGGAGTTTCGTTTTTCCCCATAACGGCAGAAAGATGATGCTTTTAAATGCGCGGCACCCCTTGATTGACGATGAGAAAGTGGTTCCCATAGATTTCACCATGCCTGAAGATGCAGGAGCTGTTGTTATAACAGGTCCAAACACCGGGGGAAAAACGGTTGCGTTGAAGACCATAGGGCTTTGTGTTCTGATGACCATGTGCGGTCTTCCCATCCTTGCAGATGAATCCTCCAAAATCCCGGAATTCAAGAACGTTTTTGTTGATATTGGCGATGAGCAGTCGATAGAACAGAGCTTGAGTACATTTTCATCACACATATCGAGGATAATAGAGGTAATAAATAACTGCGATGAAAACTCGCTGGTTCTGCTAGATGAACTTGGAGCTGGAACAGACCCAGTAGAGGGCGCAGCGTTGTCAATGGCCATTATAGACATGTTGTTAACCAAAAAAGCCAAGACTGTTGTCAGCACCCATCTGAGCCCCCTCAAGATCTATGCGTTGAACAAACCAGAGGTAATTAATGCCAGTGTGGAATTCGATGTTGACACGCTTAAACCAACCTATCATCTCATAATGGGCATCCCCGGTAGTTCTAATGCTCTGGAAATTTCGCGCCGTCTTGGCCTTCCAGGAGAAGTTTTGAATAAAGCAAAGGAATATATGTCTAACGAATCGACAAACTTTGAAGCGCTGATAAGCGAACTTCATAAAGAACGTTCAAAGATAGAAATAATCAAGAGAGAGCTCATTGAAGAGAAACAGAAGCTTGAGGAACTCAAAGAGAAATACAATGAGCGTTTTGAAAAATTGAAGAAAAAGAGGCTCGGTGAGCTCGATAGAGAGTTGAAAGAACTGGAGGAAAAGCTCAGTACTTATATCAGGAAAATCGAAGAATCGATAAACCTTGGGCGCTCAGAAAAGGAAGAGGACAAGATAAAAGCCGTCAAGGAACTATATAAAGCCAAGGAAAAATTGCACAGATCACCTTCCATGCACAGTGTTACAGACGATATCCATATTGAAGCGGGAGACAACGTAAAAATCCTGGATACTGGTGTAATAGCAGAGGTTATTTCAGTAAAAGAGGGGAAAGCCTTTTTAAAGGCAGGAATTCTCACACTGGAAGTCCCCCTTTCAAAGTTAGAGAAGGTTAAACCACTTCAAAAGGGCGATGAAGAAAAAAGCAATTCCATAGTTTCGGGCATTCAAAGATTTAGCGATGAGCTGGATATCAGAGGAATGACCACAGATGATGTTCCTTTTGTTCTCGATGATTTTATCGACTCACTGATCAGGACGAACAGAAGTAAAGGATATATCATTCACGGAAAAGGCACAGGCAAGCTTGCTGAAGCCGTATGGAAATATCTAAGGCAAAAAAGGATTGTGAAGCGATTTAGAATCGGCACGCCGAAAGAAGGTGGCCACGGCGTTACTGTGATAGAGGTGTGAGGTGTGATATGACGTTTGAGCTCGGTACTGACATAGTGAAAATCAGCCGGTTGAATGAACGGGTTATAAATCGTGTTCTTGGTGATGAAGAGCTGAAAATCTATGAATCATTCGGCAACGAAAAGCGCCGTATGGAATTTGCCGCGGGCAGGTTCGCCGCAAAAGAAGCCCTCGTGAAAGCCACCAGAAGGAAAGAGCTTGAATTTAGAAAAATACAATTTTTGGTGTCTGAAGATGGAGCCCCGGTTCCGGCTCAGCTAACGAAAGAAGTTGTAAATGCCGATGAAATCCTTGTAAGCATTTCACATGATGGAGAATATGCAGTTGCCACTGTTTTGGTAATGAGGAGGGATTAATGTGAATAAAGTGCCTCCTGAAGTGATGAAGAGAGCCAAAAAACTTCGTGAAGAGCTCAACTATCATTCTTACAGGTATTATGTGTTGAATGATCCAATAATCACGGATCAAGAATATGACGAAATGCTCAAAGAACTTATGATGCTCGAAAGAAAATATCCAGAGCTTATCACGCCGGATTCCCCCACACAAAGGGTCGGGGAAAAACCCGCAGAAGGGTTTAAAGAAGTTCGCCATTTTACAAGGCTTTACAGCCTGGATAACACATATTCTGAAGAAGAAGTCCTTGAATTTCACAATCGGGTGAAAAGATTACTGGGAGTCGATTCACTCGAGTACGTCTGTGAGCTGAAAATAGATGGTTTATCTATTACTTTGCGTTACGAGTCAGGAACGCTGGTCCTCGCGGCAACACGCGGAGACGGTGTGGTCGGAGAAGATGTTACCACCAATGTGAGAACTATAAAATCAATTCCTCTGAAACTGAGAAAACCTCTGGATATAGAAATTCGCGGGGAGGTGTTTCTTCCCAAAAGCGAATTCAAAGCCATCAACGAGGAAAGAACCGAAGAAGGGCTGCCGCCTTTTGCTAATCCACGTAATGCAGCAGCTGGAACGCTAAGGCAGCTCGATCCACACGAGGTCGCAAGAAGAAACCTTGATGCCTTTTTTTATCAGATTGTGGATCCGCGCAGGTATAATTTGGAAACCCAATGGGAGGTTTTATCCTTTATGCAAGAAATTGGGTTGAAAACGGAACCACATGCGAAACGAGTTAAAGACACCTCCGGGATTATCGATTACTGGAAGCATTGGCAGGAAGAGAAACATTCATTGAATTACGCAGTGGATGGAACTGTTATCAAGGTGAACCTCATTCACCAGCAAGAAGAATTGGGCTACACGGCAAAAAGCCCCCGGTGGGCTATTGCATTTAAATTCCCTGCTGAGCAGATCAGGACGAAGCTAATTCAAGTTAGTTTCCAGGTAGGGAGGACCGGAGTGATAACCCCTGTTGCCGAATTAGAGCCTGTTTCATTGTCCGGCACTGTGGTCAAAAGAGCAACTCTCCACAATTTTGATTACATCAGAGAGAAAGATATAAGAGTTGGAGATCAGGTTATACTGGAAAAAGCAGGGGAAATAATCCCTCAGATAATAAAGACGCTTCCAGAACTTCGCACGGGTGTTGAAAAGGTTATCAAACCTCCAGAACGTTGTCCAGTTTGCCAGGGGACTGTTGGCAAGGAAAAGGAGGGAGAAGTGGCTTTACGGTGTTTAAACCCAGCATGTCCGGCTAAATTAGAAAGGCGACTCAGGTTATTTGTGTCACGTGATGCCATGGATATTCGAGGGTTGGGAGAAAAACTGGTCAAAAGGCTTTTAACTGCGAATTTGGTTAAAAATTTCTCCGATCTATACAAGCTAACACCTTTCGAACTCGCTCAGCTGGGAACCGGAATAGGTGATAAAACCATAGCAAATCTTTTGAAAGAAATAGATAAGAGCAAAGATAAGCCTCTCCACAAACTTCTTGTAGGGCTTGGAATCCCGGGTGTAGGGAAGAAACTCGCCCTTGACTTGGCAATGCACTTTGAAAACCTTGAAAACCTTGAGAAAGCGGAAATCGAAGATTTATTGAAGATTCAAGGTGTAGGCATTGAACTTGCAGAGAGCATATACAATTTTTTTCACAACAAAGAGATACTCGAAGAACTCAATGAATTGAAAAAATTCGTGAACACAAAGGAACCGCGAAAAAAAATCAAAGGCATTCTTGAAGGCAAAAAGATAGTGGTTACCGGTGTTTTGAAAAATTACACGCGAAAGGAAATTCACGATTTGATAATCGCTTTGGGTGGTAGTGTAACTACAAGTGTTTCAAGTAGAACCGATCTTGTGATAGTGGGTGAAAATCCTGGCTCAAAGCTTGAAAAAGCGAAAAAGAGTGGCGTGAAAACCGTAACCGAAGATGAATTTTTGGATATGATCGAAGGAGAGGATAGCAATGATTTATCTCGATAACAATGCCACAACAATTCTGGATGAACAAGCAGGCAAGGCAATGCAAGAGTGCTTTTACAAAATCTATGGCAACCCTAACTCCATACACCCTATGGGGCTCGAAGCATACAGGGTAATGGAAGAAAGCAGGGAGAAAATTGCAGAGTTATTGAAGGCCGACCCGCGAGAGATATATTTCACCAGCAGCGCAACCGAATCGATAAACTGGGCGCTGAGATCGGCCACTTCTTTCAGGGGAAAGAGGAAAAGAGTTATAACCAGTGCAATTGAGCACAAAGCTGTCTTAAATACGCTAAAAGACCTGCAGAATTCAGAAGGGATAGAAGTGATTATTGTTGAACCCAACAAACAGGGCATCATATTCGCTGAAAAGCTTTTGGAGCATGTGAATGAGGATACTTATCTGGTATCACTTATGGCTGTTAACAACGTGACCGGGGCAATCCAACCCTATGAAGAAGTGGGACAATATCTTGAAGCGAAGAACATCTTTTATCATATCGATGCAGTTCAAACAATCGGGAAGACTTCCTTTAACCTTGAAAGCTTCTGTAATTTCGCTTCTTTTAGTGCGCACAAGTTTCATGGCCCTAAGGGCCTGGGCATATTATACGTGAAACGCGGGACAGCATTACGCCCCTTGCTCACCGGTGGCGGTCAGGAACGTGGAATGCGCTCCTCAACGCAGAATGTCCCAGGAGTCGTTGGAACTGCTGTGGCTATGGAAAACGCAATCAAAGAGCTCAACAGCACAACTGAGAAACTGAGACTGTTTAGGGACTCAATTGTAAAGGCTGTGCGCGAACTCGGTGGGGTTGTAAATACCCCGCTCGATCATTCAGTTCCGAATACAGTGAATATCTCAATACCCGGAGTAAGAGGCGAGACACTTGTAAATGCCTTAGCAACCAGTGGGATTTGCATTGGAACTTCTTCTGCCTGTTCGTCTCGAAACGATGGGGGACAATATGTGCTTAAAGCCATGAAAGTCAGGGAAGAAATTAGTGAATCTGCTGTGAGAGTAAGCATGTCGAGGTTCACCACCAAAACCGAAGTTGAAGATTTCATTAAATCATTGCGGGAAGCAGTCATGCTTTTGAAATTTTGAGCTTCAACGGGTATAATTAACTGTAGTTGATTATAATCAGACATGGGGTGTTATCATGGTTCGTAGTATGACTGGATTCGCCAGATCCGAGGCGGAATGTGAGTTTGTTGCTTGTTCGGTCGAACTCAAGAGTGTAAATGCCAAGCATCTCAACCTGGAGGTTAATGTCACCGGTGGGTTTACGGAGATAGAGGTAAAAGCCTCGCGCTATCTACGTGAAAAGCTTCGCAGGGGGACGGTAAGGGCATACGTCGAAATTTACTTCAACGAAAGCATTGGCAATATTATAAGGCCTGATCTTGGTGTTGCTTCTGCTTATTACAATGCACTAAATGAATTGGCAGATAAATTCCGAATCCCCGATAGAATTTCTTTGGATACACTCAGCAAAATGAAAGACGTGTTAAAATACAGGCTGACACCCTCTGTGAATGAGAAAATTTGGGAGTGCCTTAAAATCGCTCTTGATAAAGCTATTGCCATACTCAATGAGGATCGCGAACGCGAAGGCAAAAACCTCGAAAAGGCACTGGTTTCATATCTTCAGCGCCTTGAAAATATAGCAAAAGAATTGCATAAACGTACTGAGGGACTGCTGGAATATTACAGAGAATTTCTGAAAAAACGAATTTCAGATGTGCTGGAGATAGAAGTAGACAAGAGCAGGCTCGAACAGGAAGTTGCCATTTTAGCAGAGAGAGCCGATATTTCGGAGGAAATCGTTAGGCTAGAATCCCATATAACTTCATTCAAGAGATTGATGGAAAGCGAAAAGGAATGTGGTGTTCAACTTGACTTCCTCTGCCAGGAGATGCATAGAGAATTTTCAACCATTGCAGCGAAATCCAAGAAAGCTGAAATAACTTCCCTTTCAATCGAGGGTAGAACGCTGGTGAATAAAATAAGAGAACAGGTTCAAAACATCGAATAGGAGGTGTCTTCTGTGTATGGCCTTATCAATGTGGGTTTTGGTAACGTAATAATTGGGGATCGCGTCATTGCTATTGTTAACCCCGAATCCGCGCCATTAAAAAGACTGAAGGAAGTTGCTAAAGAAGAGGGGAAGCTCATTGACGCCACTTATGGACGCAAAACAAGAGCCATAGTGATAACGGATAGCAATCACATAATACTGAGCGCTATTCAGCCAGAAACCATTGCTTCCAGGTTCATGCAGGCATTTACAGACATCGAGGAGAAGTTAAAGGAAATACGCGATGCGGGGAGAAGCCTGGCGGAATGAGAGGAACGGTTTTTGTTGTAAGTGGGCCTTCAGGTGCCGGGAAAACCTCAATTCTTAGGGAAGTACTTCGCAGAATTCCAAACCTCGAGTTTTCCGTCTCTTATACTACAAGACCAAAAAGGCCTGGCGAAAAGGATGGAGAGGATTATTTTTTTGTTTCCGAAGAGAAGTTTAAAGAACTGATCAACGCAGATGAATTTCTCGAATGGGCAGAAGTACATGGATATCTATACGGTACCTCAAAGGGTTTTGTTTCCGAGAGAGTTAAGCAGGGTGTTAATCTGATTCTAGACATAGATGTTCAAGGTGCTCTTGCCGTAATGAAAGAAATGCCGGAAGTGGCAACTGTTTTCATTTCTCCCCCTTCTTTTGAGGAGTTGAAGAAGCGGCTGCTCACACGTGGAACCGAAAATGAGAGGGACCTTAAAAGAAGATTGGAAGACGCGCGCTGGGAGTTTTCCCACATAGTCGATTTCCAATATCTGGTTGTTAACAGAAATTTAAAGGAGTCGGCAAAACAACTTGAAGCGGTGATAATAGCTGAGCAGTTAAGGCTTGATAGAATAAAAGACCACATGGGATTAGAAGAAATATTCAGGGGAGTGTGATACGATGCTGGTGAATTACAAGAAAATCATGAAACGTGTAAAGCATAAGTATGCTGTGCCCGTTGCGGTTGCAAGACGAGCTGAGGAATTAGAGGATTTTGGGCGTCCAAAGCTCGACCCCGAAGTCGTCAAAAAAGCCGGAGATAAGATAAACATTGCCATGAAAGAGCTCGAAGAGGGCAAAATCAGAATAAAAAACGAAGAAATGCTGAAAATACTCACACCAAAGGTGAAATGATGAGCAGTTTGCTTCAGGGAAGGAAGATACTCCTTGGAGTTTCCAGCGGGATAGCTATTTACAAAGCTGTCGATCTGTTGAGCAAACTGAGAAAAGCCAAAGCGGAATTGAGAGTTATTCTAACACCCGAAGCCGAGAAAATGGTTTCGGGTTTGGTTTTTTCAGCTGTTGGGAATTGCCCGGTGTATTCAGATATATTCAAGGTTCAAGAAGGTTTCATCCCCCATACTGACCTTTCTCGCTGGGCCGAACTTTTTGCCATAGCCCCGGCAACTGCTAATACCATAGCAAAACTCAATGCGGGTATTGCCGATAACCTTCTTCTGGCAACAGCGCTTGCATACCCTGACAAACCTAAACTGCTTGTTCCCACGATGAACACAAGAATGTTTGAAAACCCCGTCACCACGGAAAATATTGCAAAGCTCGGTTCGCAGGGTTGGTCTGTGGTTGCTCCAGAAGAGGGGCATCTTGCCTGTGGCGATGTGGGTAAAGGAAGATATCCTGAAAATGAGTTTATAATTGAAGAAATGACTTACTTGCTCTCAGAAAAACCCCTTGCGGGAATGAAAGCATTGGTTACCGCTGGACCTACAAGAGAAAGAATTGACAATGTCAGGTATATCACAAATCGCTCTTCTGGCAAAATGGGCTATGCTATTGCAAGAGCTTTGAGATATATGGGGGCTGAGGTTGTTCTTGTCACGGGTCCCACGGCGTTGAGGGCACCTGCTGGAGTTGAAGTGGTAAAAGTGCAATCTGCCACAGAAATGGCAGGAGCTGTGGATCTCTATTCAAAAGATTCAAAAGTTATTGTTATGGCGGCTGCCGTTGCCGACTATAAACCTGTAAAGCCTTCGGAGCATAAAATAAAGAAAAGCCCCGGTGAGTTTACGTTGAGACTTGAACGCACAAGGGACATACTCGCTACATTGGAGAGAAAAGAAGATCAAATAGTAATAGGCTTTTGCGCCGAAGACAGAGAACTGGAGAAAAAGGCCAGAGAGAAACTCGAAAAGAAGTCGCTAGATGCGATTGTCTGCAATGATATCTCCCGGAGTGACATAGCTTTTGGCTCGGAAGAGAATGAAGTTTTCGTGTATTTCAAAGACGGCAGTTCAGAGCATCTTGATAAAGCCGATAAGGAGCTCATTGCATCCCAGCTTGTGAAGAGGGTAATACTTAGATTGCTTTCAAACAGTTGAAGATTTCCTTAAGTAAAGTTTTTTGGATTAAAGAGCCTTGACAGTCATAGGATCAGCGGTTATAATAATTATCGACTGTCGGGCCAACGTAGCTCAACTGGTAGAGCGGCTGACTTGTAATCAGCAGGTTGGGGGTTCGAGTCCCTTCGTTGGCTCCACACGAGTATCGGTGGTAAGGTGCCCGAGTGGTCAAAGGGGGCGGACTGTAAATCCGCTGGCGGAACGCCTACGGTGGTTCGAACCCACCCCTTACCACCATTAATTTTGTTGAGTGATGAGGTGACATGATGGCAAGAAAAACAAAGGGAAACAAGATACTCGTTACTCTTAAGTGTTCCGAATGTGGAACCAGGAATTATTATCGCTTTAAGAACAGGCAGAAAAAGTACAAGCTTGACACTAACAAGTACTGTCCGAAGTGTCGAAAGCACACGTTACACAAGGAATCTAAGTAGATTTATCTGCTATCGTTGGGAGGAGATTGAATGGCACAGGCTAAATTTTGGAAGTTCCTCTCCGAAGTGCGCTATGAAGTAAAAAAAGTCAGTTGGCCGAACAGGAAGCAGCTCCTTTCTACCACAAGTGCGGTTGTATTTGTCCTTCTTGTCAGTGGTGCTTTCCTGGGATTGCTCGATATTTTATTTACCAATGTTATTCGTAATGTTCTCATAGCCATCACCGGTGGTATATGATTTTCAGTGGTGATAGGTAGTGCGTAAAAAGTGGTATATAATCCAGACTTATTCTGGGCTTGAAAACTCTATCAAAGAAGCTCTTGAGGCAAAGATAAATTCCTTTGGAGTACAGCATCTTTTTGGGAAGATTTTAGTTCCTGAGGAGGTAAAACTCGACAGGGGTTCTTCTCCTGCCGAACGCCATATTGTTTTCAATAACGCTAAAATCCTTGTGAACCCCAATCAAGATGTGAAAAAGGGCGACCCGATAATCGAGGATCCTGAGATTCATGCGAAAAGCGATGGAATCATAAAAGAGATCAAGAACTATCGGATTATCTTCATAGAGACCATCGATAGAAAGTTCACCAAAACCTATTATGTTCCAGAAAGCGCAAAAGTTGAAACTGGTATTAGACCCGGCGCAAGGATAAGACAGGGAATGCCATTGACAAAGCACGGTGAGAATTTCTGTGAGCTGGATGGCAGAATAGTTTTTACTGAAAAGATGAAAAGAATCGTCGTTGAGCGAGACAACGGCGATGAAGATGTCTATATGGTGTATCCGAAAACCTATGACCCGAAGGTCATTCGGAAGGGGACCCGTTTGAAGCGTGGTGACCTGATCTCGGAAAAGAGAACCATATTTTCTAAAATAGATGGAAGAGTCGAAGTATCTGAATTCACCGGTCGTAAAGAGCTCAAGATCTACAAAATAACTAAAACAAGGCTCTATCCAGGATACATATTCATAGAAATGATCATGAACGATGAAACCTGGAACATCGTAAAGAGCACACCGAATGTAGTCAATTTCGTTTCAGTTGGTGGGCAACCGATAGAATTGAAACGTAAAGAAATCCACGCATTGCTGAAACTGGTCGGACTCGAAGAATATGAAGAAAAAGCTCCAAAGATCAGAATAGAAGTGAATTTTGAACTCAATGAAATGGTAAGAATAAATTCTGGTCCCTTCGAGGATTTTGTTGGAAAGATAACAGAGATCCACCCCGAGAGGCAAGAAGTAAAAGTTGTTGTGAGCATCTTTGGGAGAGAAACACCCGTTGTGCTTAAACTATCTGAAATAGAAAAAATAGTGTAACAAAACCAGTGGGAGAAGCCTGTTCTTGGCTTTGATTACCACAAGGAGGTAGAAGTATGGCGAAAAAGATACTTGCTCAAATTAAGTTACAGCTTGAAGCGGGTAAAGCAACACCAGCCCCACCGGTTGGTCCTGCTCTTGGTCAGCATGGTGTGAACATCATGGGCTTCTGTAAGCAATTCAATGCTGCAACAGCTGACAAGCCCGGTATGGTTTTTCCGGTTGTCATAACGGTTTATGGCGACAGATCCTTTTCCTTCATTCTTAAAACCCCGCCTGCGAGCTTTCTGATCAAGAAGGCGGCAGGTATCCAAAAAGGCTCTGGAGTACCTAACAAGGTAAAAGTTGGAAAGATTACCAGAGCACAGGTCGAGGAAATCGCTAAACTCAAGATGCCTGATCTCAATGCCCTTACTCTCGAAGCCGCTATGAAGATAATCGAGGGTACCGCAAGAAATATGGGCGTTGAGGTAGTCGACTGAGGAGGGGTTTGAATGCCAAAAAGGTCAAAGAGATATCTTGAAGCGAGAAAGTTTGTAGATAGAAACAGGGAATATCTTCTGGATGAAGCCCTGGAGCTCTTGAAAAAGTTTCCATCAGCGAAATTCGACGAATCGGTCGAACTTCACATTAAGACGGGTATAGAACCTTCAAAATCTGACCAGCAGGTAAGGGGAACAATAAGCCTTCCCAACGGTACAGGTAAAGATGTCAAGGTTCTAGTTTTTGCAAGAGGTGAAAAAGCCGAGGAAGCCAAAAACGCCGGTGCGGATTATGTTGGATCTGACGACCTCATACAGCAGGTTCAAGGCGGTTGGACAGATTTCGACGTGGCCATTGCTACACCTGATATGATGAGGGAAATCGGTAGATTGGGGCGAATTCTTGGACCTCGTGGTCTTATGCCTTCACCAAAGTCCGGTACGGTTACGACTGATGTAGAAGAAGCTGTAAAAGCTTTCAAAGCGGGAAGAGTGGAAATAAAGAACGACAAAACAGGAAACCTTCATCTTCCCGTAGGCAAAAAATCCTTTGAATTAAATGTGCTGAAGGAAAACATCATCTCAGCCCTGGAGCAAATCTCAAAAATGAAACCCTCTGCTGCTAAAGGCAGATTCATAGTTAAAGTAGCTGTAGCCACAACAATGAGCCCAGGTATAAAGCTAGACCATAATAAACTGGTAGACTGACGGGTTAACTAATAAGAAAATCAAAAAAGCTATTTGTACCGAAGACAGCAGGTTTCTAAAGGCTTATGCCGCCTGCCGAGGTACGCAGAAGATACAGATGATATTAATTCTGCGGCCTCATGGCCGCTTTTTTTGAAAGGAGGTGCACCCGGCAGATGTTTACAAGAGCCCAAAAAGAGAAGTTTGTTCAGGAACTCGCAGATAAGCTCGAAAAGTCATCATTGATACTCTTCACTGATTACAAGGGTCTGACCGTTGCTCAGATCTCGGAGCTTAGAGGCAAACTTTTTGAGAGATATGATAACAAGGCAAAATACCGGATAGTAAAAAATACCCTACTACGCCTTGCACTACGAAAGGCCGGGTATAACGAAGAAGAATGGATCAATGACGTCCATGAAACTACAGCTGTGCTTATGGTAAGTGAAGACGATCCTGTTGAAGCTGTGAAGATCATTTACGACTTCACTAATGCCAGCAAGAACAAGCTCCCTGTTCTCAGAGGATTTTATCTTGAAGGCAAATACTTTGATGAAAGCAAAGTTGCCGATATTGCCAAGCTTCCCTCAAGGGAACAACTTATCGCTATGGTTGTTAGCGGCATTGCAGCCCCAATCAGCGGACTTGCTTACACGCTTAACGGCGTGCTAACGAAACTACTTTACGCTCTTAACGCCATCAAGGACAAAAAATCAGAATAAACGGAGGTGTGGTAAAATGACAAAGGAAGAACTCATTCAGGCTATTAAGGAAATGACCGTTGCTGAACTTGCAGAACTTGTGAAAGCACTTGAGGACGAATTTGGTGTTAGCGCTTCTGCACCTGTTGCTGTTGCTGCTATGCCTGGTGCTGCTGCTGGACCTGCTGCTCAGGAAGAAGAAAAGACAGAATTTGATGTGGTTCTTAAATCTTTTGGTGAAAAGAAAGTTGGAGTTATTAAGGTTGTAAGGCAAATCACCGGACTTGGACTCAAAGAAGCAAAAGAACTCGTAGAAAAAGCCGGTACACCTGAAGCAGTAGTCAAGGAAGGCGCTCCAAAAGAAGAGGCAGAAACCATCAAGAAACAGCTCGAAGAAGCTGGCGCTGAAGTTGAGTTGAAGTAATCAGGTAACCTTTGATTTACAAAAACAGTTTATAATTTAAAATACCCACATCAGGGATCTCTCTGGTGTGGGCTTGGTGTGCTCAAGTTGACGAGAGGTGATTGAATGAGAAAGGCAAGTTTCGCGAAGCGTGAGCGCTGGGTCTTTGGGAAAGTTGTTGAACCCCTTGAGATTCCAAACCTGATTGAAATTCAAACCCGTTCTTTCCAATGGTTCATCGATGAAGGACTTCTCTCTGTCCTAAAAAAATATTCCCCTATCAAATCTCAAATTCAACGTGGTGATATTCGCAAAGGCGAAAAAGGGTTCACACTTGATTTCGTATCTACAAGAGTGGGAAAGCCAAAGCATGGTATTCAAGAGTGCAAGGACAAGGGTCTCACCTATTCTGTACCTTTATATGTCACGGTGAGAATTGCCGATTTGGCAAGTGGTGAGATCAAAGAGGAGGAAGCTTTCTTTGGTTATCTTCCATATATGACTGATAACGCTTCCTTTGTTATCAACGGTGCAGAAAGAGTAATAGTAAACCAGCTCGTAAGATCACCTGGTGTGTATTTTGTTGATGAACCAACAAAATCCTCCGGGGGCGGTCTTCCGATCCTTGTGGCACATTTCCTGCCTGTAAAAGGAGCCTGGCTGGAGATACTGTTAAATCCGAATAAAAACATACTTCAAGTTCGAATTGACCGAAGAAGAAAAATGAACCTCTTTTTATTCTTCAAAGCAATGGGATATGTAGACGACCTGGAAATATTGAAGCTCTTCGTTCATGAAGTTGACGCAAATGACGATGTGACCCTTTACGAGCACATAGGTAGCAGATTGTTAGAAGAAGTATCTCACAAGGGAAGTGTGATCGCCGAGAAGGGTGCGGTTCTCACAGAAGCTCTGGTAAAGGAAATTCTTGAATCAGACGTGGAAAGCGTAAAACTTCCCATGCCTATTGCCACGAAAACGCTGGAAGCACTTAACAAGACCTATGGCGAGGAGCTCAGCCAAGATGAGGCATACCTTGCCATATTTAGAAAGCTCAGACCTGGTGAAATTCCAAGAATAAACGCAGCAAAAAATTACCTGCATGGGCTGTATTTCGAACCAGAAAGATTCGATTTTTCAGATGTAGGACGTTATAAATTAAATCAGAGGTTGAGAAGAATTTACCGAGATTATCTCATTGAAGTAGAAGGTCAGGAAGATGTTCCTGAAGACCTCATATACAACGAGGAATCTCTTGCGATTGTCCCTATGGACATTGTTCTTGCTGCAAGGCATTTGACTGAAATCCAGGCACACCCGGAAATGTTAGATACCAAAGACCATCTTGGAAATAAGAGAGTCAGAACCGTTGGCGAGCTCATGCAAACAGAGTTTGAAAAGGCGTTCATGAAAATACACAAGCTGCTAGAGGAAAGACTTACACTATATAATTCGCTGGAAAAGTTATCTGTGCAGAATCTCGTAAATGTGAGGACCCTCATGACGACTCTTCACCAGTTCTTTGCCACGAGCCAGCTTTCGCAGTTCATGGATCAGGTAAACCCCCTGGCCGAACTAACTCATAAAAGAAGGTTGTCGGCTATCGGACCTGGAGGCCTTAAAAGAGAACATGCAAGATTCGAAGTTAGAGATGTCCATCATTCCCATTATGGAAGAATGTGTCCAATTGAAACACCTGAAGGTGCTAACATTGGTCTTATGACTTCACTATCTACCTATGCAACACTGGACAAATACGGATTCTTGCTTACACCATATAGGAAAGTCAAGAATGGAAAGCTCACGGACGAAATAATATTCCTTGGAGCAGATGAAGAGGAGAATTATAAAATCGCGCAATCGACGATTAAAGTCGATGACAAAAACCAGATCAAAGCAGATACTGTGGAAGTAAGGCATGCCGGAGAAGTTAAATTTGTGAAAAGGGAAGAAGTCGAACTAATGTCCATTTCCCCAAAACAGATTGTCAGCGTTTCCACATCCCTCATCCCTTTTTTGGAACATGACGATGCCAACAGAGCCTTGATGGGATCGAATATGCAAAGACAGGCCGTTCCCGTTATAAAGCCTGAAGCCCCCATTGTTGGAACAGGAGTCGAAGCTGTTGCCGCCAGGGATTCAGGATATGTGGTTTTGGCAAAGCATAAAGGTGTTGTGAAAAAGGTGGATGCAAAAAGAATAATCATCATGCGCCTAAATGATGACGGAACCCCGATTGTGGGCTCCGACGGAACACCTGTTCACGACGAGTATCTGCTTTATAAGTTCATCAGAACCAATCAAGACACTACCATAAACCAGAGACCCATAGTTTCAGAAGGTGAAATCGTAGAAAAAGGGACTCCCATTGCTGATGGCCCTTCCACTGACATGGGAGAGCTTGCACTGGGCAAAAATGCACTTGTTGCCTTCATGCCCTGGGAAGGCTATAACTTCGAAGACGCCATACTTGTAAATCAGGAACTGCTGGAAGAGGAAACCTTTACAACTTTGCATATCGAAATGTATGAAACCGTTGCGCGTGATACCCAACTGGGTCCTGAAGAAATCACTGCCGATATTCCAAACGTGTCAAAGGAATTGCTTAGAAATCTCGATGAAAACGGAATAGTCAGAGTTGGAGCTTATGTGAGTTCTGGTGATATTTTAGTTGGAAAGGTGACACCTAAAGGTGAATCTGATACAACCCCTGAAGAAAAAATCATCAGATCAGTCTTTGGAGATAGAGGCAGAGATGTCAAGGACACCTCACTGAAGGTCCCACATGGCGTGGAAGGAAGAGTTATAGATGTTAAAGTCTTTGACAAAGAAGATATCTCGGAACTCGGTTCAGGAATAAACAAGCTTGTCAAAGTATATGTAGCATGTCGAAAACCGCTTGATGTAGGTGACAAACTCGCTGGGCGCCATGGAAACAAAGGCGTAGTCTCCAATATAATTCCTAAGGAAGATATGCCTTTCTTGCCAGATGGCACTCCTATCCAGATCGTGCTATCTCCGTTAGGTGTCCCTTCACGTATGAATGTCGGACAGGTTTTAGAAACACATCTTGGCTGGTTGGGCAAGCTCACCAACAAATATTTTGCTACCCCTATCTTCGATGGAGCCAAAGAACATGAAATAATGGAAGAACTCTACCATGCCCGGAAGAAAAACAACCTCAATGCCGGGGATTCTGAAGAAGAAAAAAACGGCAAAGTCATTCTGAGAGATGGAAGAACAGGTGAGCCCTTTGATTTCCCCATTGTTGTTGGGGTTATGTACATGTTAAAACTCGTTCACATAGCGAAAGATAAGATCCATGCCCGTTCAACGGGGCCATATTCCTTGATACATCAACAGCCCCTTGGAGGAAAAGCCCATTTTGGTGGTCAGAGATTCGGAGAAATGGAAGTATGGGCTCTGGAAGCTCATGGTGCTGCCCATACACTGAACGAAATGCTAACCATAAAATCCGACGATATCAAAGGGCGAAACGAAGTTTACAAGGCAATTTTAAAAGGTAATATAATCCCGGAACCGGGATTACCGGAAAGTTTCAAGGTGCTGATAAAAGAACTCCAAGGCCTTTCTATGGATGTACGGGCTTATGATCAGGATGGTAATGAGGTTGACGTGGACAAATTATGAAAAACAGGGAATAAATCCCTCAAGGAGGGAAGATAATGGCTGTTAGTTCGTTTAGAAGAAAGATCAACACTGTTCAAATTAGGGTTGCTTCACCGGAAATAATCAGGCGATGGTCTAGTGGTGAAGTGAAAAAACCAGAAACGATAAACTATCGAACTTTCAAGCCCGAAAGAGACGGGCTATTTTGTGAGAGGATATTTGGACCCACAAAGGATTATGAATGTGCCTGTGGAAAGTATAAAGGGAAAAAGTACGAGGGCACTGTTTGTGAGCGTTGTGGCGTTAGAGTTGAATCAAAGGAAGCCAGACGCCGCAGGATGGGGCATATAGAACTTGCTGCCCCTGTGGTTCATGTTTGGTATTTGAAGAGTGCTCCGAGCATATTAGCATCGCTGTTGAATATACAGTCAAAAGACCTTGAAAACATCATCTACTACGGTTCGAAGCGGGTTATTGAAAAGCTCTATGTGATTACAGACCCAAAATCCACGGATTTCTTCGCAGGCATGACTCTGTACCAAACGGAGTACGACATATATACCAAGAAGCTCGATTTTGAGGTGGAGCAGGGATTCAAAGTTAAGAACCCTAAAGGACCTGTGATATCAGAATTAGATGGAAAAGTCAGGATTGAAAACACAATGAGCAATACGGAAAGGGAACTGAACTGGATTGTCATTGAGGGAGAAAATGGCATTCAGAAGAAGTATCCCATTTTTGAAGGTGCTCTCATATATGTACAGGATGGAGAAGAAGTAAGAAAGGGTGACACACTTGCTGATCGCTTCCTCTTTGAAGATGAAGTTCTGGCCCTTTCCGAATATGAGATTTTCAACGAATACTATCCTGGTAAATTCGATGTAGAGACAGATACAGAAAATGACAGGCCGATTGTCATCGTGACAGAAATAGATGAAGAGGTAGCTAAAGAAACTGGACATCAGATCGGCGACATCATAATCGAAAACGAATATGAGGCTTACAAAGAGCTTTATCCCGGTAAAGTGCAGTGTGATTATGGTGCCACAGCGGTGAAGAAATTACTGCAAAATCTTGATCTTGAAGAGCTCAAAGTTCAGATTGAGCATGAACTGAAGTCCATACCCAGAAGCAGTGCACGTGCATTGAAACTACTGAGAAGGCTGAAGTTCATAAAGGATTTCCTGAAATCTGGCAACAAGCCTGAATGGATTATTATGGAAGCGGTTCCCGTTATACCGCCTGACCTCAGACCTATGATCCAGATAGAAGGCGGACGTTTTGCAACGACAGACCTGAACGACCTTTACAGGCGCGTTATAAACCGAAACAACAGGCTTGCAAAACTACTATCCATAGGTGCACCGGATATTATTATCCGGAATGAAAAGCGTATGCTTCAGGAAGCTGTTGACTCGCTCATATACAATGGCCGTGTTGGGAAAGCCGTCACCGACAGGTCCGGAAGACCCTTGAAGTCCCTTACAGATCTTGTCAAAGGAAAAAAAGGACGTTTCAGGAGAAACCTGCTTGGAAAGCGTGTGGATTATTCCGGCCGCGCTGTTATCGTCGTAGGGCCTGATCTCAAGATCCATGAATGCGGTATCCCCAAAAGGATGGCAATGGAACTCTTCAAACCCTTTGTGCTTGGAAAGCTCCTTGGGACGGAATCCAGCAAAACCGCTCGTAAATACAAGAAAATGATCATCGAAAAGGAAATGCCTGAAGCCTGGGAAGTTCTTGAAGACGTGATAAAGGGACACCCCGTGTTACTCAACAGGGCACCTACGCTGCACAGGATATCTATACAGGCGTTCATACCAAAGCTGGTTGAAGGAAATGCCATAAAGCTGCACCCACTGGTTTGTGCACCTTTCAACGCTGACTTTGATGGTGACCAGATGGCGGTTCACGTGCCATTGTCGGCCGCTGCACAGGCTGAAGCAAAATTCCTCATGCTCAGTAGATACAATGTTATATCACCGGCGCATGGGAAGCCTGTCTCAATGCCGGGTAAAGATATAATAGTCGGAGTATATTACCTGACCACAGTTGATCATGAATATGAAGCCTTCGAAAAAGAGCTCATGGATTATTACAACGAGCTGAAGAAGTCAAAGCTGGATAATGTAGAGATAAGGCGTAGAGTGAGGGAAAAGGCGCTGGAAAAGATCAACTGGAAATTTGGCTCAATGACCGAAGCCCTCATGGCATATGACGCCGGGAAGCTCAAGATTCACGAGCCTATTCTCGTTCAGCTGGATGAGAGTAGCGGGGATCTGACCCCGACTACTGTTGGAAGGATAATATTCAATGCCATTGTTCCTGAAGACCTAAGAAATTATTCTATAAAGTTCAACAAAAAGCAGATAAAGAAATTGATTTACGATTGTTTCCAGAAGCACGGTATAGATAGAACGGCAGATCTCTTAGACGATATGATGAGGCTTGGGTTCCACTACGCTACCGTAAGCGGGCTTACGATCTCCATAAGGGATATCGTTACCTCACCGAAGAAAGAAGAAGTAATAAAACGTGCAGAGGAAAAAGTGGCACAAATCGAGGATCTGTACCGAAAAGGCTTCTTGAATCCTGAAAATAGATCAATAGAAATCATAAAGATATGGGAAAAGGCAACTGAAGAGCTCATGAACGAGACCGTAACTGAATTCAAAAAGTACCCGTTCAACCCGGTCTTCATGATGGTTGATTCCGGTGCAAGAGGTAACGTTGACCAGCTGAAGCAGCTCGCTGGAATGAGAGGGCTCATGGCCGATCCCTCGGGTAAAACAATCGAAGTTCCGATTATCTCCAACTTCAGAGATGGTTTGACAGAACTTGAATTCTTCACCTCGACACATGGAGCCAGAAAGGGATCAGCTGACACGGCATTGAGAACATCTTTTGCTGGATACCTTACCAGAAGGCTTGTTGACGTGGCGCAGTCCGTGACTGTTACCACACCTGATTGTGGAACTGAAAAGGGCCTGGAAGCAGTGGAGCTTATGATAGACGACGTAACCATTGAAAAGCTGGAAGATTTCCTCTTTGGAAGGGTTCTTGCTCAGGATATAATCGATCCTAAAAATGGTGAAGTGTTAAAGCACCCAGTTTCTGGTAAGGAATATACCCGTAACACCATGATAAGGGATGACGATGCCAAATTCATCTCGAGCTTCAAAACTACAATCCCTGTCATGCGTGAAGAAAAATTAAAACTATCGAAACTCTCAAAGCTGCCTTACTATTCAGAACTTGCTTCTGATATAGCTCTGGAAGAAGCAACATTGCAGGCGGGAACAGAAATTAACGCAGATGTGCTTCATAAGCTTAAAAACGCTGGCATAAAGGAAGTCGTAGTGCACTCCTACCCGGTCGTAGATAAAATGTACGTCGGACCGAGTTTCAAGAACAAGGACAACGTCCAGCTTGTGAGATATCAGGAAAAGATAAACGTGATTACAGCAAAGAATCTGTATGAAGCCGGTTACACTGAACTTGAAGTCAGGCCAGCGATTATCGTACGTTCAGTTCTCACCTGTGAGGCTGAGCACGGAGTGTGTGCTGCCTGCTATGGCATGGACCTTTCCAACCACGATATCGTAAACGTAGGCGAAGCTGTGGGAATTGTTGCAGCGCAATCCATTGGTGAACCCGGTACTCAGCTTACAATGAGAACCTTCCACACCGGCGGTATAGCAACCGGGGCAGATATAACAAGAGGTCTTCCAAGGGCCGAAGAACTCTTTGAGGCCCGCAAAAAGCTCAAGGACCCCGAAGCTATTTTCAGTGAGGTTGAAGGCTTTGTGAAAGACATAGCCAGCGATGAAAAAGGCAGGAGAAAGCTTTTTGTGGAAACTGAAGATGGGAAGATCAAGGAATATGATCTTTCAAGCGTTGTGAAGCCCAAAATCAGTATAGGTGATAAAATTCTTAAGGGAGAATCCCTCACCACAGGAACCATAAGGCCGAGAAAACTCATGGAGAAACTCGGTGTCATCCCAACCGCGTTCTATCTGCTTAGAGAAATCAAGCAGGTTTATGCTGAGCAGGGTGTTGAAATACACGACAAGCACTTTGAGCTCATAATCAGACAGATGCTATCGATGGTTGAAGTTACTGACCCCGGTGATACTGATCACCTGCCTGGCGATCTTTTGAGCATACAGAGAGTTAGAGAAATCAACAAAAAGATTTACGAGGCAAACAAAAGAGTAGATGACAACAAAGCCTATGCCATCGGGAAAAGGCTTTCAAGGAGAATCCTGGTGGAGGATGATGAAGGGAAACTGATAAAATTAGCCTCTGAAAATGATGTTGTAACAGAAGAGCTTCTGAACATGCTCATAGAAAAAGGAGTAGCAGACATAAACATCTATGATGTTGAAGAGGAAGAATACCAGAAGCTCATCGAAGAAGTTAATCCGGATGTAGTCATACCGGAAAAAGAGATTCAGATCAAGATGAAAGAACCTCTCAAGTTCAAGAGAAGACTTCTCAGAATTACAAAAGCCTCCCTTGAAAGCGAGGGCTGGTTATCTGCTGCGTCCTTCCAGCAGACTCCGCAAGTATTGACGGAATCCTCTGTGGAAGGAAAAGTGGACTATCTCCTTGGTCTCAAGGAAAACGTTATTGTTGGCCAGTTGATTCCCGCAGGGACTGGTCTTGATATGTATGCAAACATTCAGGTGGAAGAAACTCCTGTTTCTGAGTTTGAAGAGGAAACTGAGGAACATCCAGCCTGATAGTGATATTAAAAGAGGAGCCCATATGGGCTCCTCTTTTTTTGCAAAAAAAATCCGGATCTCCAGATCCGGTCAAAGTGGGGGGTCTATTTCAAGGGGGATAGGGGGTTATCACTCAAACTCATTTTAAGATGAGAATGTTAACTGGATATTGTCAATTGCTTGTTATCCAGTATATTCATGGTAAATCCAACATTAATGAGGCTGCTGCGGCTAAATGTCCTTAATCGTTTGGACATTTAGACTCATACGATTGATTTATATACTGGTTGAGTGGAATCATGAGGAAAGCTGGGGTATAATTCTTTTGTGAGATATGCTGAATTAATCGATAAACTTATGGATTTTGATAACAAATTCCGGAAGATGTATGGTGTTGTTGCAGGAATAGATGAGGCTGGACGTGGACCTCTTGCAGGTCCCGTTGTGGCAGCAGCGGTGATTCTAAAAGAGGCAATACCGGGTTTATATGATTCCAAGTCACTTTCTCAAAATGAACGGGAAATGTTGTTTTTGGAAATTATTAAAAGCTCCAGTGTGGGGGTCGGATTTGCTTCTGTGGAAGAAATTGATTTATATAATATTTTGAAAGCCACACGCCTCGCGATGTCAAGGGCAGTAAAGTCATTGAGTGTTCAACCTGATTACGTGCTTATTGATGGGAGAAGTCTGAGTATCGATCTAAGAGGAACATGTGTGGTATCTGGAGATAAGGTGAGTGCTTCAATTGCCGCCGCTTCAATAGTTGCAAAAGTCACAAGAGATCACCTCATGGAACGGTTGGATGTTCTTTTCCCATGCTATGAATTTGCCACTCATAAAGGTTATGGAACGCCGAAACACCTCGAAGCGCTTAAAGAACACGGCCCTTCTTTATGGCATCGCTTGACTTTCAGACCTGTCAAGAGCCTGTTGACACGTGAACAAGTGAATTCATGGTTGAAAAAGGGTCTCGTATCGGAAAAGCGTCTCTTTAGAGCAGGTGTGTTGTAATCTTGTAAAGGGAGTGTTTTACCTTGGACACAGGTGAAAAATTCGAAAGACTTATTGAAATAATGCAGATACTCAGAAGCGAAACCGGTTGCGAATGGGATAGAAGACAAACTCACTCTACATTGAAACCCTATTTGATCGAAGAAGCTTATGAGGTTTTAAATGCCATAGATAAGAACGACGACGAGGAACTAATTGAAGAACTTGGTGATGTGTTATTGCAGGTAGTCTTTCACGCTCAGATCGCATCAGAAAGAGGCGTTTTCGATATTTCAAAAATCGTTGACAGGCTAATAGACAAGTTGATAAGGAGACATCCGCATGTTTTCGCAAAGTCGGAAGGATATTCATATCGTCAATGGGAAGAAATCAAAGCCTCTGAAAAGGGAAAGAAAATGGAATCTGTTATCGGTGAAATAAATAGGGCTCTTCCAGCTCTCAGCCTTGCTCGCAGGGTGCAAGAAAACGCTTCAGAGGTGGGATTTGATTGGGAAAACAACTCCGGAGTGCGAGAGAAAATCGGAGAAGAGTTAAAAGAACTGGAAAAAGCGCTGGATAGCAAAGATCCTGAAAAAATAGATGAGGAATTTGGCGACTTACTTTTTTCTCTGGTGAACTTATCAAGGTTCTTAAAAGTGGATCCAGAACTCTCTTTAAGAAGATCCACAGAGAAATTCGTGAACCGGTTCAGGGCTATGGAGAGTCTCATAATGGAAGAAGGGTTGAAAATCGAAGGCCTTTCTCTCGAGGAACTTGACACTTATTGGAATAAGATAAAAGAAATAAAGGAGGGTGACAAATGAACAAGACATTGCTCGTTATTTTTGCTACATTTCTACTGTCAATTTCCTGTTTTGCAGATGCTACTGGTACCTCACTCATCATCGAGGCAACTCCTACCATAACGCCTGTGGCAACTATAAATGGAGAAGTCATCACTCAAAGCTTTTTCAACACTGTTGTGATGCCTCGCTATCTGAAAATATCACAGAAGATTTCAGAAGTGGACCAGTTGTTTTCCGATGTCCTTTTGGGTACTGAAGCAGGAAGTCAGCTTTTGAAAGCCTATGAACAGAAAGTGCTCGAAGATCTGATAAGAAGGAAGCTCATTGTCCAATACGCTGTAATGAATGGTATGGACCTCGATCGTGAGGCCATTTATTCTCAGGTACACGAATATGTATTGAAAAGTTTAGAAGAAAGCAGTGTATCGCTTAAGGAAGCGGATGCTTATTATATGTTGAAAGGATATCCAGAAGGAATAAAGTCGTATGAACTACAAGTGGTTGAAGGAATTATTTTTGAAAATGCTTTTAATGCCCTATTCAACGCTGTTACTGCCGATGCTTCAAAATCAGTGACCGACGAAATGATTCAGCAGTATTACAACGCAAGTCCCGACGAATTTTCGATAAAGGGTGAATTTGTAGAGTTTTACAGAGAATCTTTCGATAGCTTTACCAAAGCCTATTCTTTCTTGCAAAAACTCAAGAGTGTTTCAGACCCAACGCTCGAATTCAGTTCTGGTCCAGTGAAATATGGAAGGGCTGATGTCGAAAAGATCAATCCAGAACTCGTAAACAAGCTCTTTGACAATTTCCAGCCGGGTTTGTTGAATTCCATCGAGAAAACGAGCGATGGAGAGTATCTCATACTCTATCTTGTGGATTACAGCCAGGAAGGTACGGCTGTCAAACCCCTGGAAGCTGTTAAAGAAGATATAAGGGGAAAATTAGTGGAAGAGATGAAAAAGCAGCTCTGGAATCAGTGGCTTGAAGAAGATTTCAAAACTTTTTACGAGTCTTCAGCTATTGAAATTTCAGAAGAGTTTAAATGATGGAGGGAAATCATGGCTGTTACTAAAGAACAGGTAATGGAAGCTTTAAAGCAAGTATATGATTTGGAAGTCGGTTTTGATGTGGTAAGCCTTGGTCTGGTATATGGCGTGGAAGTTGACAACGAAAACAACGTTAAAGTAACAATGACCATGACTACTCCGATGTGTCCTCTTGCCGGGTTCATCCTTGAAGATGCCCGGTCAAAGGTTCAAGAAGTCGAGGGTGTGAACAACGTTGACATGGAGCTGACATTTGACCCACCCTGGACACCAGATATGGCATCAGATGAGGTAAGAAAAGTTTTGGGTCTATGAGATTAAAGCCTTTAGAAATACTCAAAGATTTTGAATCAAAACTGAAAGCCGCGGGGAAAGATATTCCCCGCTATGTTTTAATGCAGCTTCTCAGAGATCTCTTTTCCATGCCTGAGAGTAAAATTCTTCTCAATGAAGATGTTGAATTTCCTGATACGGCAATTGAAAAACTTGAAGATGCTTTAGGACGCTTGTTGAAAGACGAACCCTTAGATTACATTATAGGCTGGAAAAAGTTCATGAATGTTGTTCTTAAGGTTGATAGAAGGGTTCTCATTCCAAGACCGGAGACAGAAGGGCTGGTTGAAATGGTGCTTTCAGAATGCAACAGCAACCGTTTTTTTGCTGATGTAGGCACGGGAAGTGGTGCTATTGCTCTATCCATAGCCAAAGAATTGCCAGATGCCATGGTATATGCAACCGATATTTCCAGCGATGCGCTTGAACTCGCCGCTGAAAATGCGTGCACAAACCAAATAAGAAACATCAAATTTCTTTTGGGACCTTGTTTAACACCCATAAAGCCATTTATTGACGAAGTAGAGGTTATAGTGTCAAATCCGCCGTATATTAAAGCAGAACACCTTTCCACTTTGGATAACAGCGTGAGAAAATACGAACCGTTGACTGCCCTGAATGGCGGAGCCGATGGCATGAGTTTTTATAGAGAATTTCTCAAAGAATTACCTCATGGGAAAAAGGTCTTTCTTGAAATTGCGGATTACTCAGCAACAACACTCGAGAAGCTCGTGAAAGAACTGAGAAACGATTATGTGATTCACCTGAAGAAAGACCTGTTTGGGTTACGAAGGTACGCAATACTCAATCCAGTTCTTTGAACTTTTCTAAAACAGCTTTTGAAAAGGCCTCTAAATCACAATCGAATTTTAAATTGGCCATGTAATCTAAAGCTGTCTCTCCACGATTGATTATTAAAAGGTAAGCGCCATTTTCAGCGGCTATCCGGGGGAAACCTGCTGCGGGATAAACGTTAAGAGATGACCCCATCACAACGAAAAGCTGGCAACTTTGGCTACTTTCTCTAGCACGTGCTAACGCGCTTTCAGAAAGAAACTCCCCAAAAAAAACGACGTCAGGTCTTATAAGGCCACCACAAGAGCAATAGGGAACTGGTTCGAACTTCAATTTCTCGGCGATTTCTGCGACTGTGTAAGTTTCACCGCAATCCATGCAGTAAAAATTACCCGCATTCCCGTGAAGCTCTATGACACCTTCCATTCCTGCTTTTTGATGCAGTCCATCTATATTTTGTGTAATCACCGTTTCGATAAAGCCATGTTTTTGAAGAATCGCTAGTAAAATATGGGTCTCATTAGGTTTTACGTCTTTGAGCATGTGAATCCGATTCATGGTTAGAGAGTAATACTCTTGAGGTTGCTCCAGAAAGAAATCCAGCTCAAAGACTCTTGGAGATATTTTACTGTATAAGCCATCGGGACCTCTAAAATCCGGGATACCACTCGCGGTAGATACCCCAGCTCCAGTTAAAACTACAACTGGCTGCAAGGAGCTTATGAGTTCTACGAATTTCTGGGAGTATTTTTCGATATCAGTCTTCGACAACAAACACCACCTCAGGGAATTTTATCTTACCAGTGTTGCTCCAGATGAGAAGATTTTCGGCTGGCCTGCTTGTGGGCTGTGGGTTAACGCTAAGAACCTTTGCGCTGACTGGCAGAGTTATTGTGAGAACAGAATCACCCGAGAGATCCAATTCAACGTCACCGAGCGAAGTGTTTACCTGACCATCTTGAACGCCTGCAAAGCCCTTGACAACAGCTACCTCTCTGATTTCTACAATATCATAAGAGAGAACTGTTGCGGTTGACTGGAAATCTTCGACGGTCAGTATTCTGCCCAAATTCTTGGAAAAATCCTCGAGTGAATTCTGGAATTCAGAGATCTTTTCCGAGGGGCTTTTTTTGAACTGCTCAAGGAAGCCTTCTATCTGCTGAGGTTTTAGAAATTTTATCTGCATGACACTGTCCATTTTCACAGTACCCTGTGAATCATAAACATAATTGCTGCTATATGAAACTGTCTCAATTTTCAGCTTATTTGACAGACTCATAAACATATTCACAGCAGTTATGGCAACCATAACAACAACGATGATAATCAACAATGTATTGAACTTCATGCTCTTCCTCCATTCATCATAATATCGTATATATCATAACATCAAAAGGCCCTGGTTGTAATATTCACTACTCGATAACGTTTCTCATCCATTTTCTGGAACGGAATCTGAGATTTCCAACGAAAAGCTTAAAAAGCTCCTCAGGAAGCATCATTATGTAAATCGCGGGAACACTCAATTTGAAGATCAGGCCACCAAGGATGACCAAAGGGACTCCAATAAGCCACAGGCTTGAGATTTCCAGAAGAAATACCATACGAGTATCACCACCGCTTCTCAACACTCCCACAAGGTTGACGGCGTTTAACATCTTTATGGGAAGGGCAGCAGCAACGATTATGATGGACAGCAGCGCAGTTGTTCTAATAAAATCGTCAATGTTGTAAAACCTTATAATAATCCGGGAAAGCAGGATAATAGCCAAACCGGCAAGAGACGAAATGATTAGCGTAATTCTAAGCAGCCTTTTAGCACTTTTAAAAGCCAGCTCGAAGTTCTTCTTTCCCAGTTCAGACCCTACTATGACAACCGCCGCAGAACCGATTCCACCGAAGAAAACAAACCCAAAACTCTCGATAGTGCTTACAATGTTTCTTGTGGCAATTGCAGCTGTACCCACCCTGGCAAATACAAGGGAATACACTGCCATTCCAAGACTCCACATAAACTCATTGGCAATTACCGGTGAAGCGATCTTCATCATCTTGGCGAAGAAAAATCGATCGAATTTCAGGAAACTCCGTAGAGAAATTTTCACCGGGGTTTTCTTTCGATAGAGAACAAAGAGGTAAAGTAAGAACTCAATAAATCTCGAAGTCAGTGTGGCGATTGCCGCTCCAGCGACACCGAGTTTCGGAAAAGGACCAACGCCAAAAATAAGTAAATAATTACCGAGGGTGTTAATTCCAAGTGCTACTAAACTAATATACATCGGTATTTTAGCCTTTTCGACTGTTCTCAGAGCAGATGCCATAACGAAACTGAAAGAAGTGAAGAATACCGTAAAAGCCACTATCGTTGAATAGGAAATACCCATGCTAACCACGGAAGCATCTTTTGAAAAAAGTCTCAGGGTTTGCCCGGGGATGAAAAACAGGATGACGAAAAAGATAAAGGCGGCACTGAAGGTAACAAAGAGCATGTGGACAATCGTCTTTTCGATGTTCTTTGTGTCCTTTACGCCCCAGTATTGAGAGATGAAAACTCCCGCGCCGCTGGCAGCCCCAAAAGTGACGAGCATAAGTATAAACATAACCTGATTAACAAGGCCAACCGAAGCTATCGCAACAGCGCCAAGCTGACCTATCATCAGGTTATCAACAAGATTTAACCCCACAGATATGAGATTTTGAATGGTAATCGGGACAGCGATATTCAAAAGCTTCTGCCTGAAAGTGTTCAAAAAGCACACCCCCGTTTATGCTATCCCGAAAATTGTAACATGAATCAGGAAATCAAGGCATAAAAAAGCCCAAAAGCACGGCGACAACTGCTATCACTACTCCTCCTACTGCAATCATGAAATTCAGGTTTGCCTTTTTGGACAATTGAGCGAGTTGCTCTTCAAGGCCAAAAACTTTTTCTTCCATTTTTGCTGATTTTTCTTCATAGTCAGAGAGCAGTGTTTTGAGGTTGGAAATGTCCTGCTCAATCTTTGTCAGTCGTAATTCAAGATCTTTTAGCTGTGATTGTAACTTCACCAGATTGCTCCCAAGGTCATTTTGAACACTTTTCAAATTATCGATCACTTCTCCGACATAATCAAGCTCGTCCACGAGCGCATCGATTTGTGAGCGCAATTCATTGAGTTGCTCTTGCGCCTTAAGAGAAATGGAAGCGGTGCCGCTCAAAAGGTTGGAAATCTGAAGCTCGAGGTTGTTTAATTCCTGAATAAGAGCAGTTTTTTTGGAAATGAGATCTTCAAGCGTATTTTCCGTTGCTGCCTCGGTTTCTGAAAAAGCGACTGCCGTTAAAAGCACAACAAACAACAAGAACCAGAAACGTTTCATGCTATCACCTCCATCCAAGAGATTTATTCCTAAAACGATGCCATGATTAATTTGTCAAAAAAACAAAAATAGAAGTTCAATCTGATTTTACCATTATAGTTTCCGCTGCCATAATTCGAGTTGAGAATGTTAGAATTGTTGCATGTAGAGGGGGGATACGATGTTAAAAAAACTCACCATATGTTCGGTTCTTTTAATCGCGATAACATTGTTTTCTTTTGACGTTCAAGGGCATAGAGGTTGCAGAGGGCTAAGGCCTGAAAATACCATTGAGGCTTTCGAATTTGCCCTTGAGGAAGTTGGTGTAACAACCCTTGAACTGGATATGGGGATAACAAAAGATGGAATTCCCGTGGTAATTCACGATAGATACTTAAACCCACAAAAGGTAAGAAAAAATGGCAACTTTATAGATAAAAAGATTTTCATAAAAGACCTTACGTATGACGAACTTCTTGAATACGATGTTGGGGTGATGAGAAAGGATTATTACTGGCCGTACCAGGTACCTGTACCGGGGGCAAAAATTCCAAAGCTTGAAGAAGTGTTTAAGCTTGCAAAGGATTACATGGAAAAGACAGGGCGCAAGATCTGGCTAAACGTGGAAACTAAAGTGTCCCCCCTCTCCCCTGAAGAAACCGCGCCGCCTGAAATCTTCGTAGATAAATTGTTGGCTCTTGTTGAAAAGTACAACCTTCAGGATAACGTAATCATACAATCCTTTTATTGGAAAACCATCATGCTCGCAAAAGAAAAGAATCCAGAAATCAAAACAGCGGCTCTTTTGAGTATAGCCACGCTCAGCAATTCAAAATGGCTTGGCGGTTTGAAGAGTATGAAGTTTGGCTTCAATGTAGCAAAATTGGTAAAAGCCACTGGCGCGGATATCTTTTCACCAAAATACACCGATTTCAGCGGAAAAGTATTGAAAGAAGCCCAGGAGTTGGGCTTAAAGGTAATTCCGTGGACTGTGAATGACCCCTGCGACATACTCAAACTAATAAATATGGGTGTTGATGGTATCATAACGGATTACCCCAACATTTTGAAAGCCATTCTCATCGCAAAAGGTGTGGAGAGCTGCCAGTAGTTCAAGATGATTTCCTTTCATTTTTCAAAATTTCGAAATTCATCTTCAAGGATGGAATATTTGAGAATGTCCCAATACTTCCCGTTGTAGTAACGCGCTTCTCTGAGTACACCTTCCAGTTTAAAACCGAGCTTTTCTATTAGGCTCTTTGAAACGGCGTTGTATTCAAACACCTCAGCCTCAAGCCTGTGCAGGTTAAAAGTATCAAAAGCGTGCTTCATGAGAAGCTTTAACGCACTTTTCGCCATTCCCTGTCTCTGATATTCGGGAATGATGAAAATACTCACTTCCGCCTTTCTGTTGAACCACTTTATCGACTTCAGCGATACCTCCCCAATTACCTTACCATCTTTTTCAAGGCGAAAAACGATCTCCGAGGGCATCTCTTGCGGATACATGCGCTTCTCGGACATATTCAACAGAATTTCCTCCCGATTAATAAGTTCTCTTAACTCTGGGTCATCTTTACATGTGGATTTGAGATGAAAGCCTTCGCCTTTAAATATCAATGGAAACACCTCCT
>Ga0209834_10000197_pt1 | contig 36904 bp, 26 predicted proteins | sample Mar14236cmmetaG_FD_184134 | JGI IMG/M metagenome (GOLD analysis project Ga0209834, IMG submission 184134) | Marine hydrothermal vent microbial communities from Guaymas Basin, Gulf of California to study Microbial Dark Matter (Phase II) - Marker... ... | reverse complement strand
GATAAGGAGTGGGAATTCGATTTCGAGACAGACGAATTTATCGGCGAAGAGACCAGGCGGTCAGGCACCAAGACTGTTTTCGGCAAAAGAAGACCTGAGCCGGCACCTACGGTACCGGAACTTCCGGATATAGAAGAAATCACGAAGAATATCGAAAAATCAAAGAAAATGAAGGGCCTTAAGCTGGGTGCGGTGACAATTGATACCGACGAAAAAGTACGGGGGCCGATTGTTGCCATGGGTCCGGTTATAGTCCGAGGTAAGGTGATCGGGGATGTTTTTTCATATCAGAATATTACAGTTACATCGACAGGTATTATCACCGGTGATGCCCGCGCCCCGAAAATCGAAAAATTACCCGGCGGTCTAATTATGGGGGATCGTATTGAGGGGGATCTCCCCCAGCTTCCCGATGTCAATGTATTCGCCGAAAATTCCCATGTCGCACTGATTGTGTCGATTATTATACTGATTGCTCTTTTGATTTTCGGTCTGCTCACCATCGCTCTTTTCTCCCGACCGGTCGAAAGGGTCAAGGTGTGTCTCCAGAAGAGCTTTATCAAGTCTTTCTTTATCGGACTGCTGACCTGGGTTATTTATACCCCCGTAATGGGCCTTCTGACCTTGACTATTATAGGTATCCCGGTGGCATTGATCGCCTTACCTATACTGCTGGTGCTTGCACTGATTCTTGGAATTGTTGCTTTCAGTCAGCTCACGGGAGAAAAGCTATCCGGATATATAAGCGGAGGCTCGAAATCGCGCTTATCCCAGTTTGTAACGGGTATTCTGTTTCTGATGATTTTCTGGATCATAATGTCGTTGTTCATGGCCGGTTCCGGCGGTGTAAGCGAAGGATTCGGGATTTTATTCCTCGTGCTGTCCATAATAATCTGGTCTATCGGGTTAACTGCCGGGCTGGGTGCGGTTATCCTGACGAGATTCGGCAGACAAGAATGTAAGGCAACGCTGGACATCACCATAAAAGCTGACGGCGCCAAACCGCCGCCGCCCACTCCGCCGCCATTAAGTTCGGAAAATTAAATCTGACATAAAATATTTTCACCAGGAGTAGTCATGTCCTTAAAATCAGCCGTTATAGCTATGTTCATGATCCTGTTAATGGCTGGCATTTTAAATGCCGGGAACATGGAAACGAAAAATATTGTCATACCCGCAGATAATATCAAAAAACTTATTGTCAACGCCGATCTGAGTGTCGGGATATATACTGTTATACCGGACGATATGGAAGAAATATTAAAAGCCGACATTGAATATAACGACAGACGCCTCGAGGTATTTACCGATTACGAGAAGGAAGGCGACATCGGCTATATCGATCTTGGCACGCGCCGCCTGAGAAAAACCGATTTTGACACCGATGACAATGTCTGGGATATTAAATTGTCAAATCGTTATCCGGTTGAGATGGAGTTCGATATCGCGGCATGCGAGGCGGATATTGATCTGGGGGGAATACCCATCACATATCTCGATTTCAACATGGGAGCGGCTGACGGCAAACTTGATTTCAGTCGTCCCAATCCCGAGACGGCAGCCAGGGTCAATTTCGATGCCGGAGCCGGTAAATTTGAAATAGAGAGACTGGGCAATCTTAATTTCAAACGCCTTTATCTGGATGGCGGTATGGGGAAATTCATAATTGATTTTTCCGGCAAATATACTATGAAATCAAGAGCAAAAATATCACTTGGACTGGCTTCGGCGGTAATCTATCTACCAAAGGATCTTCCTTTCAGGATCGAGGCTGATGAGAACTTTCTATCCTCGATCGATTTCGACGAACTCCATGAGTTCGAGGCAGGTGATAACTATTATGAGTCGAACGATTATGATCAATCCGACTACGGTTTGGACCTGTTTATCGATGTCGGAATTGGATCAGTCAGTATTGAATGGTCGGAATGAACGATTTATGGAAACCGGAAGCCATCCGATTACCGGATGGCTTTTTTTCGAACTTTTTGCCCGATAGAGTGTTAAATAAAAACTTGTAAACGGTTGAAAACTTTCTTATTGTCATAGGGTGTATAGTTCGAGGCCCTTGGTAGAAATACCTTATAAAACATAGCCGAGGTAACTGATGAGAAAATTTGTTCTGCTAATACTGCTTGTTGCACTGACATATAATTTCGGGCTTGCCGGTATTTCTCCATTACAAAAAGAGATTTATCGGGCGCGGGACAGCGTCCTTCCGGCATTGGTACATATTCAGCCGGTAATAACGGATTTCAGGACCGGCAAGATGCGGAAGCAATCGGTAGTGGGTTCAGGTGTTGTATTTCACGAAGATGGTTATGTCGTTACCAATTATCACGTGGCCGGTAAGGCGGAGAGAATAATCTGTACTATGCCTGACAAGGAACAGGTAAAAGCAGAATTGATCGGCGGTGATCCACTGACCGACATTGCGATCATTAAACTCGATCTATCGAAATATTCCGGGAAAATACAGGTTGCCGAGTTGGGAGATTCCGACTCTCTTCAGGTGGGTCAATATGTTTTGGCGCTGGGTTCTCCCCTGGCTCTGGCACGCTCCGTTTCTTACGGTGTGATTTCGACCACCGACCGCTACTTCCCCGGCGAAACCCGTCTTCCATCCGGAGAAAGAACCGGCATTTACAATAATTGGATTCAGACTGACGCCGCCATCAATCCGGGAAATTCGGGAGGACCGCTGGTCGATCTGGATGGCCGAATTGTTGGAATCAACTCCCGCGCAACACTCTTTGCAAACAATATCGGTTTTTCGATCCCGATCAATATTGTTAAAGAAGTTATAGACGGCATTCTTAAAAACGGCAAGGTAATTCGAAGCTGGATCGGCGTCCAGTGCCAGGAACTGCAAAATCTGGAATCGTGGTTCGGCACCGAAATAAACGAAGGTGTCCTGATCTCCTCGATCGATTCCAAATCACCAGCCGAAGAAGCCGGGCTTCAGGCCGGCGACATTATACTCAAAATGGATGACGAACCGGTCTCGGCGCGATTTGCCGAGGAGCTTCCGGCTTTTTATAAAAAAATAGCCGATCATCCAATTGGTTCTCAAATCGATTTAACTGTGATGCGTGGCGAACGAACCATATACGTAACGGTAACCACTCATGAACTGGGCGAAATGCTCGGAAAAGATCTCGAATGCAAGGAATGGGGTTTTACAGTCAAGGCAATAACCAAACAGATGGCAGTCGACAATCAGCTCGAGGATACTCTTGGAGTATTTGTCTCCGGTGTCAAGAGGGTCGGTGCCGCCGCGGAGGCCGGCTTAAGGCGAGGTGATATCATCCGGGGACTTAATGAACTGCCGACCATGTCTTTCCAGGAATTTTTCGATACATATAACCAGTTTATCGAGACGGAGGCGGAAAAGGTATTGCTTACTGTCAAACGGGCCGGAGGTACCAAATTCGTCCTTATCAAGGCAACAAATCATAAAGCGGATGAAGAAGATAAATAAAGGAGCAATAAAGTGAGGCTGATCGTTGTACTTATGACTTTTCTTCTGTCTGTCGGCTCATTGTCGGCGCAGAATTTTGATTTCGATAAAATATACAGCCGGGCATCAGAATACACTGTCGCCGTCAACCTGGTAATTGAAGTTTCTTTCGGAACCCAGACGACCGATGCCAAAAATCGCGGTATCGGCAGTATTGTCAGTGCCGATGGGTTGGTGATGTTCGATGGAACTCCGATCGACAGTGAAGATCCTTTTTCTATCATGTCCGGGATGCAGATCAGCGCCGAGCCAAAAAGTATCGAAGTGGTAATGATGGACGGTACCAAATACACCGCCGAGTTTATCGGAATCGACCGCTTTACCAAAATAGGTTTTTGCCGGATTATCACCGAGGACGGGAAAAAATTCCCGTATGTTCAATTTAAGAAACGAAAAAGCTACAAGATCGGCGAATGGCTGGCCCTGTTTACTTTGCTCCCCGAATATGTATCGCCCCAGATGGGGGTCGATATCGGCCTGGTATCGGCCAATATAATGGAACCGGAAGAATTTGTGCTGACGGCCGGTTTTAACGAACTCGAGATCACTTCGATATTATATGACACTCTGGGCACACCGGTTGGTGTATTGGGTGATCTTGAAAACCCAGCGCTGTCCGGATTCGATGCATCGCGAATGATGGATTCTTTCTCGCAAATGGAAGATTTCATGCCTTTGCTGGGCGTTATCGGAGCCGAAAAGCTGAACAAGCTTATCAAGGATCCGCCCAAACGCGGTAAAGTCGATCGGGGCTGGCTGGGTATATATCTTCAGGCTCTGACTCCCGATATCGCAGAATTCTGGAATGTCGATTCCGAGGGCGGTATTATAGTCAATGAAGTGGTCAAGGATTCACCGGCCGATTCAGCCGGGATTATCACCGGCGACATACTTGTTGAACTTGAAGGCCATCCTATCGAGGTGAACAAAGAAGAGAACCTTCCGGTTTTTCAGAAGAAAATATCTGAAATGGGCGCCGGAGCCGCAGTCGCATTAACGGTTATAAGACGACAGGAGAAAGGCATCGATACACTTGATATAAATGTAACTCTGGTACAGGCTCCGATATCTCCAGCCGAGGCTCCGGAATACGAAGATACCAATTTTGAAATTAAAGTTCGCGATATGGTTTTTGCCGATTATAATATTTTCAATCTTGACAGCGACTTAAAAGGAGTGGTTGTCAAAGAGGTTGAACCGGGCGGCTGGGGCGCGGTCGGCGGCATTCTTCCGGGAGACATTATCCAGTCCATAGATGGGGTGAAAACCGAAACGGTCGACGATGCCCGCGCGGCACTGGAAAGCATGGATGAGACAAAGCCGGAAGAAGTAGTCTTTTTCGTCTGGCGAGACAGCAAGACGTTGTTTATCAATATTAAAACAGACTGGTAGGCCGAAGCAACGCAGGCCGCCTATTCAAGGAACTTTTCCAATTTTGTAAAGAACTCCGCCTCTTCGGCGGAGTTGTATATCAGATAACCGACACCCACCTCGAACAGCATTTCGGAATAGGTCGAGAAGAATTCAATCTTTCGCCGCAATAGATTGAATTCCATTTCGGAAGCATGTTCTTCAAGAGTCAGCAGTTCGACTGCCGTTAACTTTCCATCTTTAAATCTGCTATAAGCCGGTTCAAGATTGTCGAGGGCCAGATTTTTTGTGAAATAGCTCATTGGAAGTGTGGCCACCAGCGAGGTTAATTTTTCAGTCGCGGTCATAATGGCCTGCATTCGCTCAAAACGGATCATGTCTTTTTCGTAAAGCAGTTCATTCAGGGCGGCCTGCGCCTCATTGCCTCTGTGTTTCCATGATGTCCCGGATAAGATTGGCAGGCTCAGGTATCCGCCGATTGTCCAGGTATCGTCATCATTGCCGAATTCGGGCTTAAACTCGTTATTGTAAGAATATTTCGCACGCAGGGTGATATCCGGCAAATATCGTTTGCGATGTTGCGAAATCAAATCGCGCTGAATACCGATCGATAATGATGTGATCTGCATTTCGGTGGAGTTGGCTATGCCGGTATTTACCAGAAATTCTTCGAATTTTTTCTTCCGGTTTTGATCGGAGGTGTAATCATCGAATTTCCGCGCCATGCCGACCATGATTTCCGGAGCGAAGTTGCTTTTATCAAGAATGACAAGATTATCGCCGGGACGATTGAGCAAGACATTCAATACGACTCTGGAAATATTCAACTCGGCGCGGGCATCATGCAGAAGCATTTTGGCGGCCACCAGGCGTTCCTGTATGACCAGGATATCGAGCGTATCATTAAAGCCGAGGCGGGAGTTAGCCAGGGACATTTCCCAGTACTGCCTGAGACGGTCGATTTTTTTCTCGATAGTCTCGACCTTTTCTTCGTTTTCTATGACCGACAGGTAGGCGACTGCGACAGTATGTCTGAGGTCCAGGCGGGCCTGTTCGAGGCCGGCCTTTTCTATTTGAAGCTTTTTTTCGGCGATATGGATAGCTTTGATGACCGGGTACGACAACAATTTCTGATCCAGAATAATATCTGTTCCGAATTCACGGTTTAGAACATTGTTGTAAATGACCGCTTCGGTCTCATTCCCGGTCGCGGCCGCTGAAAGGTTCAGCTTAATTTGCGGATAATATGCCGAGTAGGCACTACCGGCGGCGGCCAGTGCCTCTTGGTAAACGGCTCCTTTCCGAAGTATGGACACATTTTCTCTCAGCGCCTGTGAGATGGCATCCGAGAAGCTGTACTGCGGTGTATTGTCGGAAGGCACGGCTTGAATTGTTTTGGCATTATTGATGTGGTTTCTGTCGAACACGACATTCGATTTCCGTGCCGCTTCGAGATTTAAACAAATGGCCGGGGCCTCATCCAGCGTGGTCGGCATATCGGCCGGCCGTTCGCCGTTTATAATTCTGATGATTTTATGGGCGGTAAATCGGGCCAGCGGCAGATCGGGCCTGATACAGTTGGAAGCGGTGGCGCCTTTCTCCAGCAGAAGAAAACCCTCTGATGTAAAGGTCGGGACTCGGCCCATGGTTGTTTCATTAAAAAACTGCTGTAATTGATCCAGTTTTACACCCCACAGGGGCGGCAGGTAAAGAACGTCGATTTCATCACGAATATTGCCAAGCGATTTAAAAAAGCTGTAATTACCGTCGGGAGTGCGGGTATCGGATGAAATAATACTCGCTCCGTAGCGGTCGGCGGCCAATGCTAATCGTGATTTTATCTTGTCGGATTCATCGGCTGACGGGAAATACAAAAATCCGATTCTTCGCGGAGAAAACAGCTTTTGAATCATCTCGATATCCGATTCGATTTTTCCCGGATGATATGTTACCGTCAGATTATCGGCAATCGGACGGCCGTCGGTATCTATCAGTCCCTGTGATACAGGGTCGAACTGGTGAATACCGATTATCGCACCTTTATAGCCGGCATCAAGGAGATCTTCAACCACCCACGGCCCGACGGCAAAGACGATATCGATATCATTCATGCGGGCGAAATCGCGGCCGTAGGACCGGCAAATATCGCGTTTCCATTCGGCGCTTCGGTAGGCGTAGGGTTCGAAGATGATATTGATACTGTCGCCTGAAAACTGCTCCAGTTCGGCTTTGATTTCACTGGTGATGACTTTGTGGAGATAATAGGCTCCGCCCTCGAAATAGCCGACCTTGACTTCTTTGGGTTTGGTATCAGCCTGAGCGCCGGTTGCGAAGATCAGTAAAAAAGACAATATGTAAAAAATGGATTCTCGCTTCATAAAACACCCTCAGTGTTCTGATTAACATATATATTTATACCAAGATAAGCCAAAATGTTCTTGATTTCAACTTATTAGATAATCAGGGCTAAATCAGCCGATATGCCATAAAAAGTGGAAAGAGTACTTTTAATGAGATTATAAGGCCGAGAATAATATAAACAACTTTAAGCCAAAGCGGCCTCGACGAAGACGCGATTATCATATAAACCGGGAATATGATCAAATAATGCCTGTAAATAGACATAGTCGTGCCGGTGGTCAGCGAAAATAAATACAGAATAACGGCGGCGATCCATAACTCTCGTTTTATCCTGAAAGGAATAAAAATCAGAAAAGCCAAACCATACCAGATGATGACCACATTTTCCGGTCCCAGAAGAGGTTGTTTGAAAAGACTCTTGAGCATGATCCAGAACGGAAAGGCCCAGAGCCGGTCATATTTTGCCTGAAAATGAAGCTGAAGAAAGAAGTCATCAAATTCAATATAGAAGTATGTCCATAACAATAGCGGCCCCAGCACAAAGGGAATAATATATCCCGCCAGGCCAAGCCAATATGACGCGGTTCTAATCGGTTTATCAGTTGTTTTACCCTCATACCAATACCAAATCATGGGTATAGCGGCGATCAATATTCCGGTCGGATAGGTGAGCGAAATCGCCAGGGCGATAATGAATAGACCGATATCTCTGAATATTCCTCCTTTTTGGTACAGCAAAAGCAGATAAATGATAAAAAGAAGCATAAACAGCGCATAAGGGAAGCCGGTGAGCAAATAGAATGAGGCCGGCCCCAAGGCTGTCGCCAAAACGGTCAGAATCGCGGTCTTCAGATCATAGTGCCGGTTCATAAAATGAAACAGGAGTATGAACGACACAAAGGTGAATGCAAAAGCGAGTCCTATGAAGGCAGTTCGGGATTCTCCTCCCATAAGCGGCCGAAAAAATTTCACTACCAGCGGCCACATCGGATACCAGCCGGGATTTCCACAAATCTCACCCGCACGCCCATCGATCCCGGGAGTGCACGGATGCACATCATAGCCGGTCTCGGAGATATCCAGATAATGTTTCACATCCCAGACCGGGAGGTACAGATAATGGTTGTTATTAGCCTTCGAAATCCCGGTATATACAGCAATAAATGCCAGATATATTAGAATCGGAATCAGGTATATTTTGATTGTCTTTTTCGTAATCACTTTAGTTGTTAAGTTGAACGGAAATCTTATTTTTGGCAACCAATTTTTTCAATAAATCGTAAATTGACAAAAAATTAATACTTGTTGACAATTCACTTTCCGGTCAATATTAATTGTGTTTAATATAGTCCGGGAATTACTATGTAAACGGGGAATTTCTGTCTATGAAAATCATAATTGTCGGAGGCGGAATCGTCGGTTCCAGCCTGGCCGAACATCTGGAGAAAGGCCATCATGACATTTCGCTGATAGAAATCGATTCCAGGACCTGCCAGAATATCGGCGAACGGCTCGATATCCTGATTATATGCGGGAGCGGCAGTTCTCCCCGTCTTCTTGAACAGGCTGGAATCCGAAATGCCGATATGATCATTGCCGTCAGTCCCAACGACGAATTGAATATTCTTGTGTGTGCCATAGCCCAGCAGTACGGCGTAGCGACCCGTATAGCTCGCATCCGCAGCAATGAGTTCCGAAGCGAGGATGCCACTATCAATATAGGGAAACTAGGGGTAACACTGATTATCGACCCGGAAAGCGTTGTCGTCGATTCCATAACGCAATTTGTTGAGACCCCCGGGGCCACCGATGCCGTCAATTTTCAGAACGGCAATGTCCTTATGCGAGGATATACCGTTTCCGAAGACATGCCGATTGTAAATCGGACTCTCAAGGATATCCGCCAGCACAATCGTGACAATCCAATGCTCTTTATTGCCGCTATTCGCGGCGGTAAAGCGACCATCCCGGACGGCGATTATGAAATCAAAGCAGGTGATGACATTTTCGGGATTTTCCCACGGACCTCGCTGGATACTTATCTCGGCCTGTTTAACCGCACCAGAAAAGATGTGGACAATATCATTATAAGCGGTGACAGCCGGACAGCTATTATTCTGGCCGACACTTTATCGAAATTCGTTCCCCACGTCGTCCTGGTCGATCCCGACGCCGACCACGCCCGGCACGCCGCCGATGTGCTTAACAATGTCGAAATAATCCACGGCGAATGTACAGACTCATCGATTCTAAGTGAAGTATATGTTAGAAACGCCAAATTCTTTATCGGGGTTGCCAATGAAACCGATTACAATATCATGTCGGCGTTACTGGCCCGCGCGGAGGGCGCCCGTGAGGTGATCGCCGTCTCTTCCGAGACCCAACATGATCGGCTGTTCACATCAATCGGTATCGACCATGTCATCCACCCCCGATTGGCAATCGCCCGTGAAATACTTGAAGCCATCAATCGTGCACAAATCGGACGTCTGGTCAAAATCCGGGATGTCGATATCGAGGCGATCCGCATTACCGCCGCCGAGCAAAGCCCTATCACGGGACGGCCTCTGCAACATGTCCGCAGTAAAATTCAGAAAGGTTCGATAATCGGTACCGTTCTACGGGGTGAAGATATGATTATACCCGATGGCAACACGGTCATCGAACCGGGCGACCAGATGATAATCATCACCTATTCCAGGAATGTGTCGCGTGTCAAAAAGCTCTTTAAATCCCGTCAATAACCGGCCCAGAGATGAATAAGAAAACTGTATTTTTCGTAATCGGCAGGTTGATGATAATCATGGGCGGGATTCTACTTGTACCGCTTGCAATATCATTTTACTATAATTTCCCCGACCAGTTTTCGCAAATATGGGATGATGCGGAAAAAATCGGTTTTATCATTTCGATTATTCTTTCGGTCGGTTTCGGTTTTCTGCTGACAGTTATATTCAGGTCGGATAAGGAACTCGAGGGTATCAAGGAAGGATTTGCCATCGTTGCATTGGGCTGGGTAGCTCTTGCCTTCTGGGGAGCGATACCCTTTTTTGTTTATTTCCTGTACACATCAGGCGACTGTAATTTTGCCCGTATTATAAGCTGTTTTACCAATTCATATTTTGAAATCTGCAGCGGTTTTACAACCACCGGGGCGACAATCTTAAATGATATCGAAATCATACCCAAAGGTCTGCTGTTCTGGCGGTCACTGACCCACTGGCTGGGCGGTATGGGTATTATCACTCTTGCGATTGCCATTTTCCCGGCCATGGGTGTTTCAGGTTATCACATGTTCCGGGGCGAGGTTCCGGGTCCTACTACCGAGCGGATACAGCCGCGATTGGCCCAGACCGCCGCCATTCTATGGGGCGTATATGCGCTTTTGTCGGCAATTGAAACGGCTCTGCTGATGTTCGGCGGGATGGATCTGTTTGATGCCTTATGTCATACATTCGGCACCATGGCGACCGGTGGTTTTTCCACCAAAAATGCTTCGATCGGATATTATAACAGCAATTACATTGACTGGGTAATTACTTTCTTCATGTTTCTGGCAGGGGTCAATTTCCTTATTCATTACCGGCTTTTGCGGGGCAATTTCACCGATCTCAAGACAAACAAGGAATTTCAATTTTATACCGCGACAATTATTGTAACTATCGTCGTATTCACCGGTATCTTATACTGGGCCGGGATCAAGCCAATTGATCAGGCGTCGGAGCACTTTCAACATCAGCCTCGTATGGTCGAACATCTCGAGGCGCATATTGACTCAGAAAATGCCAAAGTATCGACGCCGTACGGCTCTTTTCGCCGAGCCGCTTTCCAGGTTGTTTCAATTGCAACTACGACCGGCTATGGCACCGCCGATTTCGATATCTGGCCCAACTTCTGCCGCTTCACCCTGTTGTTCCTTATGTTCTGGGGAGGATGCGCCGGATCGACCGGGGGCGGTATGAAAATGATTAGAATCCTTGTCGTTCTCAAAATGGGCGGGCGGGAACTTAAAAAAATGATAAAGCCCCACCTGGTCGCACCTCTCAAAATCGGTGGAGCCAGCATGGATGAGCAGAGCGTAATCAATATCGGGGCCTTTTTTATACTTTTTGTCGGAATATTTGTCGCTGCGTCACTTGTCATGACATTATTTATACCCGATCTGCTGACATCAATAGCAACCGTGGCGGCCACGCTCGGTAATATCGGGCCGGGATTAAACGGGGTCGGCTCCACCCAGACCTACGCCTGGATACCTATCCCCGGCAAATGGATATTGATTATCTGTATGCTTCTGGGGCGATTGGAAATCTTTACCATTCTTCTGGCCCTGCGCCCATCGTTCTGGAAAAAATATTGATCCCGAGTTTCAGGTGAGATCTATAAAGCCTTTTTGTAGAATTTGATATAGCGTGATGCAACGTCTTTGACAATTTCGCGGTACTCCTCGAAATTGTCGAATTGCTCCACCGGAAGAATATAATCATTAAACGAGCGATGCAAATTAACGACAACTGAATCGCCACAATACCGGTAATCATAACCGATACGCCCGAAATCGAATTGATTGCTGTCGGTGGGTGGTACATAAACCGAGTCGAATACATACGACGAATCCCACCTGATGACATACCTGTCGCTTCGGAGAAACGGGAAACTCCAGTTGACGGGAATATCCCGATTTTCAAGGTCGAGTGATTCGTATTTATTCAATGTCTCAAAGATATTCGGATCGAAATACAGAATATTGCCAATCTCGTCTATCTGCTTTTTCATGACGGCATCGATATTAATCTCGAGCGGAAGATCGGCGGAACCGGTATTTTTTATATCATAATCGATCAATCGAAAGCGCTTTCCCCCGCCGGGCAGAAGGCCGGTGATATATATCTTTGTCTCATCCTCGTCAAGCAATCGGATTTTTTCTTTGCACGAAGGAGAATAATTACCGTAATAGGCAATGTCTACTTTCAGGCTGACCTTTCCCTCCTTATCGATAAAAATGCGCGCATCCTTGATAATACGGTTGTCATCGACTGTACTGCCCGGTGTATTTACAACCACACCTCCGGTATCGGTGATGACGACCACCGGGATATTTTCGTCACCCAACGGAAGATCACTGAATGGACAGAAATCGCAGGTCGGGTCCATCCAGATTGTATCTTTGTTGACAGCCATGACAAAGACATGGTTGAAGTCAAATCCGGGAAAATCCAGGTCGGTTTTTCCATTTCCCCGGGTCAGCGCCAGCACAGGATAACTTTCTATTTCCATAAGACGCAAATACGAAATAAGCAGGGTTGACATGTCTTTACAGTCGCCGTATCCACGGCTCTTTGTCAATTCGGCGTGATGCGGCCGCCATCCCCCGATACCGATGGAAACGGAAACATACCGCGTTTTATCCCGGCATTCTCTATAAATCTCGGAGATTAACGAGTCGCCGGTAATTGCGTCAGATGACCGCCTCATAAACCAATAGACGGAATCAGCGGTCAGATAATAGTCTTCGGAAAGCTGTCGGTGCCAATCGCCGACACTTTTCCAGCTCTGGCCATCGAATTGAGAGCCGCCCATTTTGAAGTTTACCGCTATAAGTGAAATACGCCCGATAACCGGATAACCATCCGGCTCATAATCAATATCCTCGAGGGCGGGTATATTTTCGGCCTCCCACAAATAGATGGATTCATCCCCGCGCTTCTCGATTGCCGGTTCGATTTCAAGGCCATAGACTTTAAAATTGAAATCGAATTCAGAAGGGCAATTGAGCTGATAAGAGGCTTTTAATACCGGGATATAATGCTGGAATCTTTCTCCCCGCCAGAAAAACAGTGAGCTGATTTCCATGTCATATTCGTACTCCAGCGAGAATGGATACGTTGGATATTTATATTCTTTAAAATACGTACATATATCGGTGTATATCTGAAAATCATCTCCGAAACCGCAGGCCTTTTCAAGATCATCTTTGTCGTCCTCGATAACAATTTTTCCGTCGGCGTCAAGAAGTCTTACTTTAAGCCGCTTTATTTTATTGTAACGGCCCTCCTGTTCGAAAAAGGAATTGTAATCGAGGCCACGGGCGTTAAGAACGGTGATTTTCTCTTTTGTATGGATTTCGGCTTTATCACCCTTAATTTCACATTGCCGGATTTTATAATCATAGTAGGCATCGGCATCAGAAAGCAAGTCTGTCTTTTCGACAGCACCGGCAATACCCGGCAATATAGCTGAAATAGATATTAAGCCAAAAACAAGAGGAATGATAATTCTAATCATCGGCCGCGCCTATTTCGATGCAATACCCACGATGACCTCATCTTCGGCAGCTGCGGTTGCCTGAATGAAGAAGTCTCGTAACCGACCGTAAAAATTTTGAGGAAAAAACGGCTTATTGATCGCCAGTTGGCTGTTGACGATCACATTGTTTCCATCATACATACACTGTCTTTTAAATGATCCCCCCGGGATTTCAAGCTGTATCGGTTCCGGCAAAGTCCGCGAAATAACACTGTCTTCAAATGATATCCGGACCATATTCTGGTAGATAAAGGGATAGTTGAAATCCACCGGGAAAAACCTGTTTTCGCTTTTGAACGGGTTTTCGCGAAAATAGTACTGTACCGGTTTTATAACCAGATTATTGTCCAGTTGCCGGACATAGTCATCAAGACTGTATGTTACATTCATCTCAAGCCTGTCGAGACTGTCATGTTTAAAACAGGGGTCATTCATTCGATAGGAGACATCCAGTTTATCGAGAAAATAATCTTCGACAAACTCAGCCGCTTTCTTCTCATCACATCTTTTCCCATAATGGGATGCAAAATAGCCGCAGAATTGAACTGATGTAGAGCATGTTACGGTACCATCATGATTAACGTGCATATCGGTAACATCACGCCTGAAGGTATTGGGGTCATTTATGATGATCTTGACCAATTCAGAATTTTTATCATCGACCAGCAAGCCACCGGTGGCGCGTGACTCGGGGGGCAGGAATCCGAACGGGCAATATTCCGAGGTGGCATCGAGATAATAATATTCCGGATTAAGATTAACAAGGGCAATTATCCGATTAAATTGCTGCGCCTGATACAGTTTGGGATTGAAGACTGCCTTATCCCGTGTACCGATGAGGACCGGCCAGGCCTGCAGATCCGCGGCATTAAGCATCTGAATGAGCAAAATATTTTTTTCATCCCCGGCTCCGGATTTGCCGACCAAAAGCCCGGACAGTTTATCATGATTAAAATAGTATCCTTTTTCATTATCTTTGGTCTTATACTCTCTGCTGACATATTCGTAAATCGTCTTTGCTTTTTCCAGATTATCATTTATTCCGGATATCAGGCTGTCGATTAATTTTTCGATGGTCCCTTTTTCATTGATATAATCATCGATATAGAACTGGAACTTTTCGCCAATATCAGACCATCCCTTGATATAGTCGAAACGATAATGGGGCGTTTCATAAGAAACCAGTTGATTGTAAATCGCGGCCAGATAATTTTCACGAAAACTCATGTATGGTTCATCCTTAACCGGCGGGAGATCGTGCAATCCCCAGGTATATTTCTGGTTACGCCGCCCGTCCAGATCATCCAGATTGGGGAGATACTCGGTTTTGGCATTCTGATACTCGGCCGGGATTTGCACGGTTGCCGAGGAGTAAACAAATCCCGGCCATAATATCAGAGAAAACTCGGAATATTTTGTGTATATGTCACTCTGGAAATACCAGGCATCGAGCCGATGGAGCCTTTTGTTGGAGTTGGTGTATTTGTATTCGATTATACAGCCACTATCAAGAGACGGAAAAGCAAATGTCTTATATTTCCGGCCGCCAAATGACTTGGTGTAAAATTCCTTTTTCCCGACCTTGTGCTTTTTACCGTCAGGGGTAATCGTATGTGCCTTCAAACCCCGGATTTTGTCGTCCTTATCATAAGAAAAGCCGACATCGCCGACTTCCTCTATCCCGGCCTTATTCAGTATCTTTATCCGGACATGTCGTTTCAGCTCGACTCGTTCCGGAGAGACTTCCATCCGTCCGATATCGAACAATATAACAGCATTGGCTTCCGGATAATCCACGGGTGCCGCAAGATTCCATTCTTCATCGGTAACTTTACCCCATTTCTGACCATAGACCGATGAAAATAACAGCAGCACAATAACCGGGGTCAGGAATAATTTTACCAATGACCCATTTTCGTTACACATGTTCTTCCCTTTGCACTATTTGACTATTCTCAAAAACAATCCAAAGACTTGAAAAAGTCTATCTTAATATAAATTCAATGAATCTTGAAAAATGTCTGCCGGTTAGGTCCAGTGAAAAACCTTTCATCCCTTCCCGGATATCAATTTCGATATTCTAAAATAGCAATTTTTGCGACAAAATCAAATATTTTTTTAAAATATTGCCGCGACCTTCAAGAAAGTGACGCGGGTTGTCGAATATCATAGTAAAGTCTAAAATTCGATAGAGGATTAATCATGTCACTTTTAATTGAAGTAATTGAATGGCTTGACCCTACCGGGGAAGAAATGATATACCGCATTCCACAGGAGGGATCGGCTGATTTCAAGCTGGGCGCCCAGCTTATTGTCAGAGACAGCCAGATGGCAATGTTTTTCAAGGATGGACATGCCTGCGATTCATTTTCGGTCGGCAGACATACTCTTTCAACATTAAATATCCCAATTTTGACCCGGCTTCTGGCCTTCCCATTTGGCTTCAATTCGCCTTTTCGGGCCGAGGTTTATTTTGTAAATTTAAAGACTTTTACCAATCTAAAATGGGGCACGACACATCCTGTCACCTTTAGAGACAGCAAATTGGGCTTAATCCGCCTTCGCGGTCACGGCGCCTTCACAATAAAAATAGATCAGCCGGCCCTGTTCTTGAATTCAATTGTCGGGCGTCAGGCAAAATACGAAACGGCCGACATTCAGAGCTATCTCCGGGATGTTATCATCGCCCGCCTGAATGACCTGCTTGGTGAGAAACTTGATACCGTGCTCGAGTTACCGGCGATTTACACGGAACTGGCCGAAGAATTTAAGAATGTTGTCCGAGTGGAATTCGAAAAATATGGATTGGAGCTGGTTGATTTTTATATCTCCTCGATAACACCTCCCGAAGAGGTCTCGCAGATGATCGATCAGCGATCCGGCATGGAAGCGGTCGGTGATCTTGATAAATTCGTTAAATTCGAAATGGCCCGGGGACTGGGTACGGCCAGGGGACCGGCCGGCTCGGGAGCCGGCGCCGGTGTCGCGGCTGGAATCGGGATGATGATGCCCGGCGTGTTAAGCAATGTTTTCACTCCGGACCAAAAGGATCTGAAGCGGGAATCGATTGCCACGGTGACCTGTCCCAAATGCCATGCCGACACCCCGGAACAGTCACGTTATTGTTATCGTTGCGGGCACACCATGGTGACTCAAAATATTTGCCCGTCATGCAGTAAGGAACTGCCGTCAGAGGCCAATTTCTGTCTGCATTGCGGATTCAAACTTGACGCCCGGCCGACCTGTCCGCATTGTTCGGCGGAATTGATTCCGGGCACTAAATTCTGCGGCAACTGCGGAAAGAAGGTAGATGACGCAACCGATGTCCAGGAATAAAGACGGCTTTTTTATCGGTATAACCTGTCCCGGTTGCGGGGGCAATCTCGAGATACAGTCCGACTTTTTCGTGTTGAATTGCTCGCATTGCGGTTCAAATCTACGAATCAAAATGCCGGAAATCCCTCCGGCATATCTGATCAGGAGCGACAAACCCACACGGGAAATAAGATTTCATCTGGACCGTTACCTGAGAAGAAATTCTCTGCCTTTAAGCGGTCCGGGCCTGACACTTACGCCGATTTACTATCCTTACTGGAAAATCGATGCCGTCCTGCTTAAAGTACGACATGAAACAATCGAACGCGTCTCGACCGATAATTACGAATTCGACAATGTGAAAACTTATGATCAAAAAATGACCGATATTCGGCTGACATCTTATACGGCAAGTCAGTCGGCCGGGCCGCCGATTGACTTCATCCCGCCTTCAATCGGAGTCAGATCACAATATTCCAAAATAATCCCCTACTCTTCCGAGAATCTCGAGGAAGATTTTAGTAGTCTTCCCGCCGTCAAGAGCTGGGTGCAAACCGAGCATGATCTGAAGGGATCGATATCGTCGATTGCGTCGGTTTCGCAGGCGCAATACGGAAAAAACCGGACAAAACTGTTTCATCCTACCGGAGTAATAATCTATTTCCCTTATTACATTGTCCGTACTAACTTACGGGGCACTATCGGCTGGTTTATCCTAGACGGCGTTACCGGGAAAGTGATCAATCAAATTGACAAAGAGGTCGATATGGACCGACTTATCGGCCAAAGACAGGGCGGCTTTGAATTCGGGAAATTGTCGGTAGAGTTTCACAGATGCCATAACTGCGGTGTTGATCTTCCGAATCGCCAGTCTCATATATATATCTGCGACAATTGCGGCGATCTTATAAGCCTGAGTAACATGAATTATAAACTAAAAGGTGTTTACAGAGCCGGTTCCGAGAATATTGATAGTCAGCGCATGTTCCCATTCTGGGCACTGAAACTTGATAACAGTGATGCGCTAAGATTAAAGAATTTTTACGGCGGTATTTACGGTTCGGATATTCTTGCCATCCCGGCTTTCAGAATACCTAATTTTGAGGCGATGTACCGACTTTCCAAGCGAATCTCGGCGGCTTGTCCGAGGTTGGATATGATGCCCCTTGAAAAACAGGGAGAAAATTTTGCCGAAGCCGCGCTCAGTATCGAAGAAGCATTGACCATGGCTGAGGTGATTGCCTATCGTGAATTTACCAATCGGGATAATAATGCTGAATATAACGCGGGTAATATAAACCCTGTCGAGGTCAGCCTGTTTTATGCTCCTTTTCATAAAGAGCATTACTTCTATGTCGACTCCGTTCTTGGCGCGGTCACCTTCGAAAAAAATCTTGCCTGATTATCATATCTTGATCCAAAAATCAATTGTCTATATCTGACAAATAAAAAGCCCGGCGGTGAGAGCACAACACCGCCGGGTTAAGAAAGGCCCTTTCTTAAGAACGAGCCTGAATCCCCCCCTCGTTCAATTCCTGCAGTCAATGGCAAAACCACATGCAGTAGGGTCGGTCAGATTCCCCCAGTTCGGTAACGAAAAAATTTGTATTGTTCATTATACCGGCCAAATTATATTCCCATAATATCTTATCGTTTTTCCAGTCCAAACAGATCAATTTCCTGGGATAAAGATCATAGCCGGTATCGATACTCAATAATAATTCTACATATCCGTCATCATTGAAATCATAGACATTACAAAAAAAAGCATGCCCGTCCCAATATCCGTTGCCGTTAAGATCAATACCGGTCCCGAGCATTTTTTTATAATGCATATTCTCATCAATGCTTAACATTTCAAGCCAGACAGAGTCATCCCAATAATAAGACACAGTGATTTCTTCGGCACCGCTATTATTAAAATTAAAAGGCACAAAACCATCCACTTCCAATGTCTTTAAATTATAGTGCCGGATGGCCTGACTGATAAACAAGTCATCATAGAAAATTACCGAGGTCAGGGAATCGGACGGTAACCAGTTATTGCCGATAAGACACAGGCCCATCTGCCCCGTCCCGCGGCTGTCGATCGGCAGCCAGTAGTCATGGTTGTTCATCTTTGATGTTTTCATCTGAACGAATCTATATTCCAGGATTAGAGGATCATCAACCGGATTCAAGGAGTATCTCCGGCCGGAATCGCCCAAGACCGAGCTTGAAATATTAAGCAGAAAGATAAATATCGCCGTGAGGCGAAAAACAATAATTAACATATTTTGATGAGTTTTTGTACTATTTAGATTAAATATAGCACCTTTTAATTGAAGGTCAAGCCAATAGATTTTTATCATCGTCGTTAAAAGCAGACTAAAATTGTCATAAATGTGAATTATTTCACTTGCGCCCGATTCATATATTTGGTATTTTGCTAAGGTTTTGGGGTTAATAAATATTAAAGAGTGCAAAGATCGAAGTAAAGTAAATGATTATAGAGACTTACAGGTTGAGCTAAAGATGACAAAGAAGGTTTTTTTAATCGCTATTACCATTGTTTTTCCGCTTTTGTTCAGTGGTCCGGCAATGGCTCAAGACGAGGTTGTAACGCTCGAAACCGAAAGCTGTCTGGACTGCCATGACGGCCACGATGAAGAGCTTTCGGTTCCGTATGACAGCGCCCTGGCGATGTCGATTCATCAGGATATGGAGTGTATTGACTGTCATACAGCCATAACGGAATTGCCGCATGACGAAGACCTCGCCCCGGTCAATTGCGGCGACTGTCATGAAGATGACGCCGATATTTATGTCAAACACGGCAGATTAAGCGTGGAATTCGGGGAAGATATTCCCAGTTGCGGTGACTGTCATGGTCATCATTACATTCTTCCCTCCTCCGAAAAACAATCCAAGGTTAATCCATTGCGGCTTCCGGAGACCTGCGGTAAATGCCACGAGGATATGGACCTGACCAAAAAACACGAAATTCTTTATGGAAAAGCGGTCGAGGTTTATAAAAGCAGTGTTCACGGCAAGGCTACACTGGGCGGTATTTATGTCGCCGCGACCTGTAATGATTGCCATTCGACCGGCGGTACCGCTCACCGTATCCTGGGACCCGGTGATTCGCAGTCCTCTATCAATCACTTCAATATTCCGAAAACATGCGGCCAGTGCCATCAGAATATCGAAAAGGATTACTGGGAAGGAATTCATGGCAAACTGGTAAGACGAGGCGAGACAGACTCACCTGTCTGCACCGATTGTCACGGCGAACACGGCATCATCTCACACACCGATCCCCGTTCAAGAGTCAGCCCATCGCGCGTTGCCGAGGCCACCTGCGCGCCGTGTCACGAGTCGGCCCGGCTTAATGAAAAGTATGGTATCCCTTCGGGACGGTTACAGACATGGGTTGACAGTTATCACGGTTTGAAAAGCAAGGCGGGCGATCTGACAGTAGCCAACTGTGCCTCCTGCCATGGCGCCCACAGAATACTGCCACATACCGACAAAACATCGTCAATCTATGCAGACAATCTTCAGGAAACATGCGGTCATTGCCACCCGGGGATTTCCGTCACAATGGCGCAGACCCCAATTCACGGCACTCCGGGTATTACCCAGACGCCGGTAGCCAATATAATCAGGAATATATATATCATTGCCATTGTGATTATAATCGGTCTGATGGCATTGCATTTGCTGATCGATCTTCGCAAGCAGATCAAGAATATATTCAACAATAAATTGATCAGAAGAATGACACTTAACGAAGTCTGGCAGCATGTTTTTCTGATGACAACTTTTATATCGCTGGTTATTACGGGTTTTGCGCTTCGCTATTCCGATTCCTGGTGGGCGAATTTTATATTTGGCCATGAAGGCGCATTTTCGCTGAGAGGCGTTATCCATCGGGTTTCCGCTGTGCTGTTTATTCTGACTGTCATCTGGCATGTCATTTATCTGACACGCATTCGCGGAAGACAATTTATAAAAGATATGATGCCTGCCGGAAAGGATTTCGGCGACTTTCTTCAGATGAACTGCTATAATCTGGGATTGAACAAGGAACATCCGCGGTTCGGCCGTTTCAGTTATGTCGAAAAAGCCGAATACTGGGCGCTTGTCTGGGGTTCGGCAGTAATGATATTCAGCGGCTTTTTCCTCTGGTTCGATAATTTCGCGGTCCAATGGTTCCCCAAGGGCTTTCTCGACGTCATGCTGGTAATTCATTATTATGAAGCCTGGCTGGCGACTCTGGCAATTTTGATCTGGCATATGTATTCAACCATATTCAGTCCCAAAGTATATCCTATGAACCCGGCCTGGATAAACGGTAAAATGCCGGTAAAGATGTACGAAGAGGAACATCCCGATGATCCGATTTTCAAAGAGAAAGAAGATACCGGGAAACCGGAAATAAAGGACAAACAAAAGGGTGCTTGACAAATATTCTCACTATTTTTTTATATAGATTTATTACAAAAACTCATGGTTACATTCCCACCTAGAAAAATCTTGGTCGGAGTCATTATCGGACTCGTTGCGGGGGTTGTGTATTTACTGCCGGCGCCGGACGTTATGGCTCAATCGAACGACGACTGCATGATATGTCATGAGGATGAGGAACTGACCAGGGAGAGGGACGGGCGCGAAATCTCGCTTATGATCGATCTGGATAAGTTTATCGGGTCGGTTCACGGCGAAATGGACTGCATCGATTGTCATGGCGATCTGATGGACACCGAGTTTCCGCATGACGAGGAGCTCGAGCCGGTTGATTGCAGCATGTGTCATGATGAAATTGCGGAAATGTATGACGCCAGTCTGCACGGGCAGGTAGCGTCAGCCGGAGAAAAACTGGCCCCCAAATGCTGGACCTGTCACGGCGCGCATGATATTGTCCCGGTTGACTCACCTGATTCCAAGGTAACCAAATTTAATATTCCTTTCATCTGCGGCAGTTGTCATAAGGAGGGCACTCCGGTTTCACAAACCTATGACATTCCCCAGGACAGCATTCTCACTCATTATTCACTCAGTATTCATGGCGAGGGATTGTTCAAACGCGGCCTGATTGTTTCTGCGGCCTGCAACGACTGCCACACTTCTCATAATGTTCTGTCGCATAATGATCCGAAATCAAGTATTCACAGGGAAAATGTCCCGAAAACCTGTCAGAAATGTCACAGCCGAATTGAGCAGGTCCATAAGAAAGTCATACGCGGGGAGCTGTGGGAAAAAGAACCGAACAAGGTCCCCGTATGCGTCGATTGTCATGCCCCCCATGAAATCCGAAGGGTTTTCTACGATGAAGGCATGGCCGATAAAGAATGCTTGAAATGCCATGCCGATCCGAATTTGACGGCGATCCGTGACGGTGAGACGGTATCCATGTATGTTGATACGCTCGAGACCCATAGTTCGATGCACCGGGATAAAACCTGTGCCCAATGCCATACGGGAGCCAGCCCTACTCATGAACGCCCCTGCGCCACGGTGATAAATAAAGTCGATTGTTCCATCTGCCATACCGAGGTCGTGGAAACCTACGCTACCAGCACTCACGGGCAGCTGATCGATCGAGGCGATCCGCTGGCACCGGAATGTACCGATTGCCACGGTACGCATGGCGTAAAGGGAAAACGTGATTCCAAATCGCGGACATTTCCCAAGAATGTCCCGGAGCTTTGCGGGAATTGTCATCGCGAAGGCGGTCAGGCCACGAAGCGGTACACCGGCCCCATGAAAGAGGTCCTCAAGACATACAAAATGAGTATTCATGGAAAAGGTCTTATTGAAAGCGGTCTGATTGTAACCGCCATGTGTACCGATTGCCACACCGCTCATCATACCCTGCCGGCCGCCGACACCGCTTCGAGCGTTCACAAAGACAATATCCCGCAGACCTGCGCCAATTGCCATGAGGGAATTTATGAACAGTTCCAGAGCAGCGTTCACTCTCCCCTTGTAACCGATACTGAAAAACATCTGCCAAGTTGTTATGATTGTCATGAGTCGCATTCGATCTCGCGGACCGACAAAACTGATTTTCGCCTGAATATTTACAGCCAGTGCGGCCGCTGTCATGAAGAAGTAACCGAAACGTATTTCGATACTTTCCACGGAAAGGTATCGAAACTGGGCTTTGCCGCGGCGGCACAGTGTTATGACTGTCATGGGACCCATAATATTCTGCCCCCTGAAGAGCAAAGTTCCACGCTTTCGCGGGCCAACATTGTCAAGACCTGCGGCCAGTGTCATTCCGGATCGCATCGGCAATTTGCCGGGTATCTGACCCATGCCACACATCACGACAAGAAAAAATACCCGATTCTTTTTTACACATTCTGGTTCATGTCCACCCTGCTGGTGGGAACACTGATTATCGCCGGCACGCATACTCTCCTGTGGCTACCGCGATCGTTCCAGGCCATGAAACAGCACAGGAAGATGCGTCAAAAATTCTCGGATCGGCTGATTTATCAACGGTTTACACCGTATCAGCGAACTCTGCATGTCATGGTCATCATAAGCTTCCTCGGGCTGGCAATTACGGGGATGACTCTCAAATTTTCATACCTGGCATGGGCTCAGTGGATATCCGAGGTTCTTGGCGGTTTCGAATCGGCTGGTTACATCCACCGTATCTGTGCCATCATAACTTTCAGCTACTTCTTCGGACATATATATGATGTCTTCCGGATGAAACGCCGCCAGAATAAAACATGGAGGCAGATGATTTTCGGGCCGGACTCGATGATGCCGAATCGCAAAGATATCAGTGACGCTGTCGCCACCTTCAAATGGTTCCTCGGACGCGGCCCGCGGCCCCGCTATGGACGCTGGACCTACTGGGAAAAATTCGATTATTTCGCAGTTTTCTGGGGTGTCGCCATTATCGGCACCACCGGGCTGATGTTGTGGTTCCCGGAATTCTTCACCCGCTTCCTGCCGGGATGGATAATCAATGTAGCAACCATCATTCACTCGGATGAGGCTCTGCTGGCAGTGGCCTTTATTTTCACTGTTCACTTCTTCAACACCCACTTCCGCCCGGATAGATTCCCCATGGATCCGGTGATATTCTCGGGCTGTATGACCATCGAAGAACTGCGGGTTGATCGGCCGGCTGAATACGATATCATGATTAAGGAGCGGAAGCTGAAAAAGTGCATCGGTCAGCCGACACCGCCGGTTGTATTGCGGTTACTTAAGCTGTTCGGCGCGGTGGCCCTGATTGTTGGGCTGTCGCTTATCCTGCTGATCATCTACGCGGAGCTATTCGGTTACCGTTAAGCCCCCGACAAATATATTTGAAATGAATGAATTCCTAAAACCGCGCGTGACGGGCGGCCTTTTTTATTACATGGGCATTGGCACTCTTCAATTGGGCGGGCAAATTATGTCCGGGATATAATCTGCCCGATATCCGGATAATACCCACATAGATGGGATCAACTCACGTCAGTAACGGTAACATCTATCGATATAAAAATGCGGCCGCCTTCATCATGTGAAAGCGACCGCGGGGGCAAGAGAAAAACCTAAAAGTATTTTGATTCTAGAATTCGAATCTGAATCCGGTCCTGACCATAAACATCGAGCCGGACTCATCTCCATATACGTAGCCCTGATCATCAGTCAAATCAGCGTAATCGACATCCGCCGTGAAAGTGACTCCCTGTGCCAGGAGATATTCCAGCGAAGCCGACAGTCGGATAATACTATATTCCAGATTGGAATATTCATGCATCTCGTCGAAAGAGAAATCCTGATGTGACAGATTGCCGTCCAGCCGGCCGGTAATATCCGGCATGGTGACCTGGTCCATCTCGCCTTTCGACATATTATAGCTTACAGTAGTAGTCATGCGCAACTTCTCCATCGGGAGGAAAGTCGCATTGACATAGATATTGTGGGCATCGGATGTGTAATCCGTCATCGCATATTCCGAGCCAAAGTGAAGAACGCCACCGGCGTCCGTAAACATATGGCCCGCTCAGCCGTCGAACAGGGCTACTGCAACCGGCCCTCGCGATTTATAATGCCCAAAAGTATATCCCGCTGACATTGACCATTTCGGGTCGGGTGTCAAGGTCAGAGCCAGATTCGGCTGGTACATCGAATGCTCGACATCAAGCGAATCAAGATCACCATTCTTATCGAATTTGGCCTTGAGTCCGAAATTGACGCTCATCTTGTTATCCGGCCTGTATGTCAAGCCAAAATCGAAATCATGAACATCGGTCGGGTAAATCGTGATATCCTGATACCGCAATGCTTCCCTCTGCCAGTAGAAAATAAACGAGAAGGGTTCGGGAATTGGTCCGACACCGGCGTCCCGGCCCGAAGCTTCAAACAGGCCGCGTCCGGAAGTGAACGGATCGGAGATCATTTCCATGCGGTATTTGGCCCTGGCCGAGAATTTTAATCCCTTGCGGTATTTGACCCTGGCCTGAGCGAACAATTTCCCTGTGGTCTGATCGTCGCCATCCGGGACCGGGTAATCATGACGGTCGATCATGTTATAACCGAGCAGTCCTGATACCGTGGTTGTGCGGTTCAATCGCGAGATGATTTCCAGTGACCCCTTGAAATCATTCCTGTCAAGCGACGAATACCGGGTGAAATCGAAGCTGTAAGTCGGACCCGGCCGACCGTCGCGGAATGTGGGCAGATCGATAAACGGATCATCCGTTTTGTATCTGACTCCGGCTACCCTGGCAATGGCCCGGGTTTTGCTATTCAGGGGAATCGCATAAAGTGCCGCACCGGACCAGGCCGTACTGGCGACATCGGTATTCAGATTTTCAGTCGTACTGTACCCCAGACTTCCAGAAAAACTTCCTTTGCCCAGTTTTCCTTTGGCACGCACCTTATGCGAAAACTTGCGGGTTTCGGGGTAGGTTCCGAAAACGACTGTGGTATCATTGAAAACCTGTCGGGAACCGAATTCCGCTCCCGATCCGCCATTGACCGGATGCACCGCCGCATCATAATAGGCGCTGGCGTTGTTGGCTCTCGACTGGAAATATCTGTAGCCGAATTTATAGGCAAATGTAAAATCATTAACATCGGCCTGCAAACCGACCTCGAATTCATCCGTCCGTTTATCGACCTCAGCCGATTTAGAAGTGACATGACAGCTGAAACAGTGACTGTTGGCAATCTTCTGTTCGTCACCGGTTTTTAATATCGACCGGTGCGCCGCCATCATGCGGACATTGTTCTTCCGGGAAATAAGCACCTCGGCATTGCCGCCGAATTCCCGGCGATGAGTGTTATAATCGGCACCCTCGTCAAGCAATTCATGGGTCAATATCTTACCGCCCGGATTTTCACCTATCAATTCACGGGCCGACAGGTTTCCAAGCAGATCCTGCTCCTCCTGCCGGACAAGTGAACGATAGTAAATATCTCCCTTTATCCGATCGGCCCATCTCTGCGAGTACCTGCCGGAAATATTGTTCTTGTCATAATAATGACCGTCGATATTGAGCAGGTATTCTCCGGAGCGGAAACGATAAGAGCCCTTTAATTCGGGGAGGGCATCCTCATCGCCGAGGTCATACTCGCCGACCTTTTTGCTGAAATCGGTGAAATCGGTATAATGTCCGCCGATCCAGAGGGTGTATTCTTTGGTGACTTCATTCTCCTGCGCTGTGACAAGAGCGAAGGAAAGAATGAAGACCATCATCGTAGCTAATAACAATTTCTTCATTGCTTTCATCTCCTATCTCGTCAGCGCAGTTCCACCGGTGGAAATCGACTGCGAAGGCATATCGGTTCCATGAATTTCGGTGTGGCACTGCGTACACTTGGTCAACATGCCGCGTTTCCATGCATCAGAGGTCGAGATGCTGGTCCGATCCGGGGCCAGCGGCGGAGTAAATTCTCCCTCAACACCTTCAACAGTGGCATGGAAATGCATGGCATGACAGTTAAGACAAAGGCCGGGTTCAGCCTGAATGAGCAGATTATCGGCCACCGAGCCGTGCGGCGTATGGCAGCCCATGCAGTCTTCATTGACCGGAGCGTGCTCATACACAAACGGCCCCTCCTTTTCAGCATGACAGCTGAAACACAATTCCCTGCCGGTATCCTCGGATGTCAGGCTGAGACTGCCGCCATGGGGATTATGGCAATCCTGGCAGTCAATCTTGCCCTCGGCAATCGGGTGATGCGACGGCATAAATGATGCCGCGCGGACCTCGGAATGGCAGTCATAGCACAGTTCCGGTGTCGCTTTTTTGACGATCTGTTCCTTTTCCGTATGGATCGAATGACAGCCGGAACAGTTGACATCGGCGGAATTGTGATGCGAAAATTCCCATCCGTCGAGCGATTCACTCTTGTGGCAGTTTACACAGGTCTGTGCATCGCCGAACTGGTCGGTTTTCGCGGGATTGATAATCAACTCAGGGTCGGCTTCTTCAACATGCGCCGATCCGGGACCATGACATGATTCACAGGTCATGCTCCAGTCGGATCGATCGGCCCCGTACGCCAGTCCGTGCATCGTCTTATGAAACGACTCACTGACTTCGCTGTGGCAGTCTGCGCAGGTTTCATTCCCCACCAGGACCGCATTCGACGGCGGCTGATTGGCTGAAGAGGCTAATCCCAACAGCAGGATCATACTCATAAAGAGCATAATCCGCAGAACCGCGGCATGCCCTGCCGGGTTTTGCATTGGTTTTTTCATACTAGCCCTTTCCTCTACTTAGGTTTGTCCTCTCGAGCAGTTAATGTTTATCTTCTTTGTATTTTAATCCCTGGGCAAATATCGGTATATTGTTATTTATCATCTCATCCGGCCGAAAAGTGGTCCCCTGAATCCTCTTCCAGAGATTAAGCCCCACCGAACAATCGGTCACCATGCCGACAAAACATCGGGCCGTCATAATCGGGTTGACCTTCCTGATCTTCTTTTTGGCGATCAGCTCCTCGAGACGCTCGATCAGGAGTTGTACATAAGGCATGCGCACCGTTGAATATACACGATTGGCAAGAGAGTGCCTTTCCAGAGAAGAAAACAACAGCAGGCGCGCCAGTTCTTTGTGCTTGATATATGAGCCGAAAATATGTTTTGCAATGCCTACCAATATGACCTCGATATCATCCGTCTCGCCGATCTTTAAACGCAGGGAACTGATATCGATCCGGTCTTTGAGTGATTCAAGAACCTCATCATATATCTTCTCTTTTGAAGGGAAATATCTATAAAGAGCCGCTTCGGTGATACCGCAGGCCGACGCCAGCATATTTACGGTCATTTTTTCGAAACCATAATTGGAAAAAAGTCTCGTCGCTTCATCGATTATTTGAGTTCTTCTTTCCCCGGATGTCAGTTTTCTGGCCATATCACACAAATCCATCAATCACAGTTAGTGAATGTTTACTAACTTGAACAAGTATGATAAAATACAAATGCTTTGTCAAGCATATTATAGATATTTGCGGTCTTTTTTGTTACTTATCTTGACTATTATGTACAGTATTTTTATAATCCGGTCTTATTCCCCACCATGATCTCTAATCTTTAGCCAGTCAAGCATTAGCTGCACATTCTTCGACAGATACCAGCGGCCGTTGGCAAAGACTCCGTAATCGGCCCCGGCCATGGCTGATGCGAATCGGGTCGAGTTGGCGTAGAAAAGCCATTGTTCGATCCACATCTTCTCAATATTTTCGTCGAAAATATTACCGTTCTGGGGCAGGCCCGTCGCCAGTCCCCTGTTCCATGCTTCCAGCAGGATATTGGTGGCAGTCAGGGTCATCTCATTGGTCACATCAATCGTTTTTTCAATACCGGCGAAATGATTATCGGTCCACTGACGGCTGTGGCATGACAAGCAGACCGTCTTCATCTGTTCCCGGCGTTTAGCCTGTTCTTCGGGGCCGATCAGGAATTCCATAGCCGGCTCACCCGTTAGTTCGGTCGGCAACGGCAAACCGGCTTTGTTCTTTATTATTGTTGTGTTCGGAGATACCGGATGCGGGTGGGCGTAAACAGGTCCGAAGATCCTGTGGCTCAAGCGATTATTCATTTGATGTGTCCGTTCGGCAATGACTTCCCCCTCCCCGTCAGTCAGCAGGCTGACATGACAGACGGCACAGGTGGGGGCGGTGAAATCCTCTCCCAACACCCACGGAACATTCTCGAAATTCCATGACTTGTGAGCCGATGAATATATATTGCCGTGTTTGCTGACCGAATAAACAGGGTAGGCCGGGACATCCGGCCCCTTATGACACTCCGAGCAAGTGTAAGGTTTTCTGGCCATCTCGATAGAAAACTGGTGGCGCGCGTGACACGACGAACATGATCCCATGGAGCCGTCCGGATTGATCCGTCCCACCCCCTGATTGGGCCAGCCGGTCAAAATCGCAAATTCCATCTCGCCAAGATCGGTTTCGCGCAATTCTTTGCCGCCGATCTCAATTTTGGTTCCATGACAGTAAAGGCATGACTGCGCATTGGTTTCGTGATCGGCCGGAGTGGTGATCGTCTTCATATCCGCAAAATGCTGAGTGCCGTTGATACTTTCGGTCAGTGACACGTAAACCGGATTATCGACAAGGTTACCGTATGCATGCGACATAATATTCAAAGCATACTGAGCTCTCTCCACGGGATGACAGGTGACACAATCATTCGGAGATACCACCGTATGCACCCGATATTCATTATGGTCGAAGCTGCCCGGATGGTTATCCGGGTTCATGGTGTGGCATTCGGCACATCCAACTGTAACATTCATATACTCACCCGGTATCTCCCGTGCCGAAACTCGCCGACTCGGCTTGTCTTTTTCAAGCGCCTCAGCCGGGGTGACATTTGCATGGCGACTGTTCTGCCAGTCGGCGATAATTCCCGGTGTAATGGAAGCATGACACATCAGACATTCTTCGGTTTGCCCGCTGACTTCCGCGGCAAGATTGGTGCCGCCGGCAAAAACCATATTACAAGCCGCCAGGGTACTGACAACAAACATTTTTTTCACTCTGTTGAGCATACCTTTCCCCTCCTTGCCATTAAACCGATTTTCAATCGACAGGATACATGATACGGCATTTCGATTCTATCAGATTATCTATTTATATGCTGAAAATTAAATCATCCCCCGGTTCTTTCCAAATATATTATGACTGTTTAATCAATTTGTCAACATTTACCTTTTTGTATATTATTTGTTGCCCGGCTGTTCAACTCCTGTTATCAAGGCAATACATGAGGTAAAACACCAATATATTAATAGGGACTGTTATGGTATATTATAACTTGACATTTCCTCATGATTGACATAGATTTAATCTCACACAGGGGGATAAAATGCCGGAAATAGATCAGAGCAAAAGAAACCTGCTGGGATGGCTTCTCAAAGGCGGATTTATTGCATTTCTCGGTTCAGTTTTTTATCCGATCTATAGATTTGTCATTCCACCCGCATCGGGCGAGGCCAATGTATCGCAGATAAAACTGCCCTTCAAGCTTGAAGAATTGCTGACTGATGATAAAAAATCACGGATATTCAAATTCGGGCGCGAGCTGGGAATTATTATCGTAACCGATAAAGATGAAGTCAAGGCTTTTTCGGCTATATGTACTCACCTTGATTGCACCGTACAATACCGCGAGGACCTTGGCACCATATGGTGCGCCTGTCACAACGGACATTATGATCTTGAGGGAAGGAATATCGCCGGGCCGCCGCCGCGACCATTGAAGAAATTTGCCGTACATATCGAAAATGCCACCGGTGAGATATTTGTATCGAAAACATAAGTGTTATGGGAATAAATGCCGAGACTAACAGGTCAATCTGGTCAAGATTTTACGGCTGGGTCGATGAACGCCTGAAGATTGGGACGCTCATAGAATATATGTCAAAAAAGGAGGTCCCGTCTCATTCTCATTCCATCTGGTACTTCTTCGGCGGCATGACGTTGTTTTTCTTCATCGTCCAGGTTGTAACCGGTATTCTGCTTCTTCTTTATTATCGGCCCGGTGCCGAATCGGCTTATGAATCGGTAAAATTCATAGTCTCAGAAGTCACTTTTGGCTGGCTGATACGCTCGGTACATTCGTGGTCGGCCAATCTGATGATTCTGGCGGCCTTTATTCATATGTTTTCGGTTTTCTTCACCCATGCATACCGAAAACCCCGGGAGATGACATGGGTATCAGGTGTCCTCCTCCTTGGCCTTGCCATGGCCTTCGGATTTTCTGGCTATCTTTTGCCCTGGAATGAGCTTTCATTCTTTGCCACGCGTGTGGGAACGGGGATGGCCGGCGCAATTCCGGTGGTCGGCAATTTTCTTATGAAATTTATGCGCGGCGGGGAAAATGTTACCGGGGCCACCATTGGTCGTTTCTTTGGTTTTCATGTCGCCGTTTTGCCGGGTATATTCACTGTTCTGATAGCGCTTCATCTGTTCTTCATACAAAGACAGGGCATGTCGGAGCCGCTGGAATGGGCGGGTAAACCACCTCAACAAAAGAAATATATGGTCTTTTTCCCTAATTTTCTTCTTCGCGAACTCCTGATTTGGCTGATATTACTTAATCTTCTTGCCGTCTTGGCGGTCTTTTTTCCGGATGGAATCGGACCGGTACACTGGCCCCTGGGACAAAAGGCGGATCCGTTTGCGCCTCCCCCACCGGTAATCAGGCCGGAGTGGTATTTTATGTTTGCCTTCCAGGCACTCAAGATGATCCCGGCACATATCCTTTTCATAGAGGGAGAACTTTTCGGCATTTTTGTCATTTCTCTTGCGGGTGCGGCATGGCTGATCGCTCCCTTCTTTGCGGCACGCCGGAGAGAGGGAGAGAAAAGCCCGGCAATGGTTATTTTCGGCTGGATCATCCTGATATTTTTTATCGTAATGACCGTTATAGGGTATTTCCTGGAGTAAAATATGGTATTTGTGAAAAAGAAAACAACTGTTCCGGTATCGGCCCTCTATATGTTCGCCGTATGGTGCCTGATTTCGATGACAGCTCATGCCGACGCCTGCCTGGAATGTCATTCGGAATGGGAGGACAATGATCGAGCGCCGTCAAAGTTAATCAGTACGGATGTTCATTTTAAGGCGGGACTTGGCTGCGCTGATTGTCACGGCGGGGACCCGACCCTGGAAGATATGGACGATGTGCGTCAACACAAAAATTACCTGGGCGTTCCGGAACCTGAAGAAATACCATTATTCTGTGCCGGTTGTCACAGCAATCCGGCATACATGATTAAACATAATCCCTCACTCTCGACCGACCAGTTCGACAAATACAAGACTTCCGTGCATGGCAAACTGTTGCTTGGCAAAGGTGATACAAAAGCGGCCAATTGCGTATCCTGCCATTCGGTGCACGATATTGCCAGCCCCCGGATACCGACATCAACGGTGTACGCAGTCAATATCCCGACAACCTGCGCCGAATGTCACGGCGACGCCGGATACATGGCAGAATATAAAATTCCCACCGATCAATACGAGAAATTCGCCGGCTCCGTTCACGGCATTGCCTTGCTTGAAAGAAATGATCTCGGCGCACCGGCCTGTAATGACTGCCATGGCAATCATGGGGCCATCCCGCCGGGGGTAACATCTATTTCCGCAGTTTGCGGCCTGTGTCATTCTCTAATAGCCGATGAATTCTCGAGGTCGCCGCACAAAAAGGCATTCGATGATCTGGGTTATCCCGAATGCGAAGGCTGCCATTCAAACCATCTGGTGCAGAAACCGCAGCACTACTGGATGGGAACATCGGACTCATCAATATGTGTTAACTGCCATGCCTTCGACGACGGGACAATTGCATTGACATCCGCCGAAACAATGCATAAAAGTCTGGTGGACCTGCATGACGCATATACACGGGCCGAATCCAGGACTAACGATGGGGAACTAAAGGGGATGATGGTGACTGACCTTCGGTTCAAACTGAAGGAGGTCAAGCAATTCATAATCAAGACAGGAACGGCGATCCATTCCTTTAATGATTCGGTCGTGGTCAAGACCGCCGAACCCGGCCTGCAACTGGCAAATAAAGTGTATGAGTCGGCGGCGGCCAAGATTGATGAATACTATTATCGCCGCTACGGGCTTGGAATTGCATCACTTATAATTACCATGCTGGCCGTTTTACTATATTTTAAAATAAAATCAATCGAGAAGTAAATGAATCTCCCTGTTTATGAATTCTAAAAAAACATTGCGGAAGTCGAATAAACTTACCATATTTTTTGCTAATTCAGAGATCGAGAATCACGTGACCATTCCGATTGACCGAATCGGGAGTCAAATATTTGAAAGACAGAGGAAATAAATAGCCATGAGAAAAATCAGATTCCCCAGACTGGCATATAACTGGATCAGCGGAGTGGGGCTTGCAACCGCGCTGGTGACTGCCTTTCTAATGACCTTCCTTTACGTAATAGGGATATTTGCCAGGGAAACAAACCCGTATCTGGGCATCTTTTTATATATGGTCATGCCTCCGATTCTTGTTTTCGGCCTGCTTCTTATCCCGCTGGGTATGCTTCGTCGGTGGCTTAAAGTGCGTAAAACCGGCGAAGAGTATTATCCCGCCTGGCCGTATATTGATCTCAACCGCAAAACACACAGAAACGCCGCTATGATTTTCGTGTTCGGCACAATTCTTTTCCTCGGGGTCGGCGCGGTTGGCAGTTATCATGCCTATCATTTCACCGAATCGGTAACATTTTGCGGTAAGACCTGCCACGAAGTGATGAATCCCGAGTATACCGCATATCAAAATTCTGCCCACGCAAGGGTGGCCTGTGTTGAATGCCATGTCGGTCCCGGTGCCGACTGGTTTGCCAAATCAAAATTATCGGGTCTGTACCAGGTTTATGCCGTTACGGCAAATGTATACCCGAAACCGATTCCGACCCCGATCGAAAACCTGCGCCCGGCTCGTGAAACATGCGAACAATGCCATTGGCCAGGCAAGTTTTTCGGGGCTCAGCAACGTATTTTTAACCATTTTATGTATGATAAAGAGAATACCCACTGGCCGATCAATATGCTTGTCAAGACCGGCGGTGGCGACCCCAAAACCGGGGAGGTCTCCGGGATCCACTGGCACACCTTTATCAGCAATAAAATCGAATATATCGCCCGCGATGATCAACGCCTGGAAATCCCCTGGGTTCGGGCAACCAACATTAAAACGGGCAAGGTGACCATTTTCCAAAATGAGGATGAACCGCTTTCACAGGAAGAAATCGATTCGGCCGAGGTTCGTACACTCGATTGCATGGATTGCCACAATCGCCCCAGTCATGTTTACGGTTCTCCGGACGAGGTTATCGACAACGTTCTGTTTATCGACAGAATAAACAGAAACCTTCCTGAAATAAAACGCATTGCTGTGGAAGCCATGGTACAGGAATATGAAACTTCGGAACAGGCAAAACACGGGATCGCCAATTATATTACCGAATACTATATGAATGAATATCCGGAATTATACCGCGAGAACAAAGAAATGATCGAACAGGCGGTACTGGAGACACAAACACAGTTCTCTCAAAATATCTTTCCCTTCATGAAAGTGCGCTGGGAAGAATATCCCAATAATATCGGTCACTTCGACAGCCCGGGCTGTATGCGTTGTCATGAGGGCAAACATGTAAGCGAAGACGGCTTGATGTCTATAACGAGGAATTGTGACGCCTGCCATATTATAATCGGGCAGGGTAGCGGTGATCGAGCCGAATATTCCACGACACAGGAAGGTTTGAGATTCGAGCATCCCGAGGATATCGATGAGGCCTGGACAGAAATGGGTTGCTATGAATGCCATACGGGAACCCAGCCGTAATTAATGTCCCGGGATATTTCCAAGTAATAGACAAAAAAAGCGTCCCCAAAAGGAGACGCTTTTTTATAATATTTTTCGAAGACTATTTGCCTTCTTCTTTCTTGGCTTCTTTTTTCTTTGCCATAGCATGAACGCCGGCGGCCTTCATCTTCTCGAAATCGAATTTCTCTTTTGAGCGGAACTCTTCCGGCACTTTTTCATTATGGCATTTCAGACAGGTCTTCTCATCGGGAATAAGCAGACCATTCTTCATGGCCAGTTCCCTGTCCTGCATGATGCTTTTCTTTTTGTAATCAGAACCCGGGCCATGACAGGCTTCGCACTGAACACCTTCAAGAAATACACTCTTGGCCGTCGTTCCGGTTGAATGGCAACCGACGCAGTTCTCATCCTTCTGTTGTTCGGCGCTAAGATTTTTCCATGCCTTGGCATGCTTGGTTTCCAGCCAGCTCGGATAGACGTTGTCTTTTTTGTGGCAGATACTGCATTTTTTGGCACCTACGAAATCATGTTTGACCTCGGCCTTTTCTTCACCGTAAGCAGTTACGGCAAATGCAGTCATGAGACAGATAATGGCAATAGCAATCACATACTTCCTGACCATTGTTCCTCCTTTAAAATATAACCTTTGCACCTGGTTTAACTTCAATTTCGCTTTTATTCATTTACCCCTTTTCGCTATTATACAAAATAATCAACAAAATACGTATACTTTTATGATAAAAATGTCAAAAATATATCTGTACTTTTTGTGATCTGTATGATTCGTCACGGCATAAAAAAAACCCTCCAAAAAATGGAGGGTTTTTTTGCTATATTATTTATTAATGAGCGGTTAAGGGCCTAATATCATCAAGGGCGATCTTCCCCACCGTGCTCTCCATGAACGAAATTGAGCTTTCAAGGAGATCCACCATATATTCAGGATTATGAACTCCGAAAGATCGGTCTTCCTCGATCAGCAGAAAGTTAAACAGAGCCCCGGCAACATCTTTGTCATCAATAGTCCCCCGAACAGGATGCGCAGTCCCATCGATGATACCGGCGTTGAACAGAAGTGTTTCGAGCTCTTCAAGCAAACCGTGGATTTCTGTCTGAATTCCCTCATAGTCGAAATCTTCGGCACTGAGATGACATTCCTGACAAACGCCTACCAGTGTTGCGCCGCTTTCCTCATCGACCATATTAAAGCTGTGCCCGCCGATTTTGTAACCGACATGGGTGCGGGGATTACCCATATGACATCCGACACACGAATTCCCACCGCCTATATTTCCATGCCCCGTACTTTCATATTCGTAGGCGTCAAACTCATAGCCATTGGTGCCGGCTATCAGATCACCCTGCGGACCATGATGAGGTCCCCAGTACGGGGATACTCCGATCCCATCGACAATATCATCCACTGAATACCGCGAGTGGTGACAGTTGGCGCATAAATTCCCGGAGCCATAGTCGAAAATTTCGCCATTGGCAAGGGTAAATGCCGCATCCGTTCGAAGCGTCAGGTCGCCGCGTGTGTGAGGTGCATGACAGGTGAAGCAGTGAATCGAGCTGACTTGATCATACGGTGCGCTCACCGAGCCGGTAGCAACAAATTCCAGGAATCCCTGGTGATTGTGACACTGGGTGCAGTCGGAACCGCCGCGGTTGGTATAATCGACATTATTCCCCGAGGCATGAATGGAATTTTCCCATTCGCCTTTGGCCGACAGCAAATAACCCTCTTCCCCATGGCAGGTAAAGCAACTGCTGTTGGATATTTGGTCATCTTCAGGGCTATTGACTACTTCCCGTTCACAACCTGCAGTCCAGAACAATATGACTACCGGCAGCAATGTCCCCAAAAGCAACTTAATTAACCTCATAGCCAGTCTCCTTTAAAAAGACAATATTTTTGTTAAACTTATTTCCACTATATTCGATGTGTAGTATTTATCTCTAACGAGGAAATCATCGAAATTATCGACATTGTACTTTATATCAATGCGGTGGTCATCCATAAACCTATATCCCGCCCTGAATCGCAGAGTAAAACTCTCCACATCGAGATCACGCTTACTGCGGTAGTAGGTGGCCCCGAATCCCGCATCGAATCCCTTATATTCCCGTGTCGTTATATCCCCATAAAGAACATGATCCGCAAATTCAAACTGTCCCTCGGTATTCTCATATTC
>Ga0209834_10000195_pt1 | contig 37138 bp, 34 predicted proteins | sample Mar14236cmmetaG_FD_184134 | JGI IMG/M metagenome (GOLD analysis project Ga0209834, IMG submission 184134) | Marine hydrothermal vent microbial communities from Guaymas Basin, Gulf of California to study Microbial Dark Matter (Phase II) - Marker... ... | reverse complement strand
GGAAAGTAATTTTCCAATAAGAAAATCCCTCAATCCCTTTATTCACAGTACCTCTCGGGTTTTACTTCCAAATTTTTGGGGGTATCCCTGAAACATCGCAATGGGGTCGATTATATGAAGAAATCCCCTCAATAACTCATTAAACTAATTGAATAATTTATATTATGTTGGTGAAAATTGAGCAACGATATTTACTTAATCAATTTTAATTAAGAGTCCACTCTAAAAAGTTCAATTTAAGAAATATAGAAACCGTTGAAACGGTTAACTCACTTTTTTGTTTCATTAACCGCCAACTTAAGTTGGCGGTTAATAAGAAGATAGTAACTTTAAACCGATTCATCGGTTTCCAAATATTTGAATATTTTCCTAACATATTTCTAATTATAACCTTTTTATAGTAAGCTCAATTAATAATATCTTTTCATAAAAAATATTTAAACAGAAAGCTATATGGTCTTATTGACCCCGATGTTTCTCCAACCATCCAAATTGCGGATTCTTAATTTTTTCAAATTCACCCATGTAAGGTTTGATATCTATAACTGGAGTTTCATCAAGCATATCAACATTTGCAAATACAATTTCATTCTCGTGCACTTGCTTAACTCTCACAATTGTCATTCCAATATGGTTCGGACGGTGTGGGCTTCGAAGCGCAAATACTCCATGCTCCTTATTTTCCCATGAAGGATGTCCCTTCAGATGTGTTTCTGTACTTTTATGAAAATAGAAAAGAACTATAAGATGTGAAAACCCATCAATATCTTTCATTGCTGGTTTGTATTTTTCATCAATTTCAATGACTGCTTCGATATTTTCTCTCTGATATCCCTGGCCGGGAACGTCCTTGAGATTTTTATACGGACTATGAATTATTCCAATCGGTTCGATTTTTATTGACCGCATTTAAACATCCTTTCTGGTTTGACATACTTTTTTGGAAAATTCTGAATTAATACAAGTTTTCCGGAATAATTAAAAATAGAGCTTGAAGTATTCGTTAAAAAACTTGACTTTAATTTTCTAATATAAAGTTATTTACTCATTAAACGCTGGAGGTTTATTTGTCAGTAAAGATCAGACTTAGAAGAATGGGTGCTCGTAATCAGCCTTCCTACAGAGTGGTTGTTGTTGACTCCCGCAAGAAAAGAGATGGTGCATTCATCGAGAAAATTGGATATTACGATCCTAAACCGGAAGAATATCAATATAAAATTGATCATGAACGAGCTTTATATTGGCTTGAGCAAGGTGCGATTCCTTCTGATACAGTAAGAAGTCTCTTAAAAAAAGAAGGTATTTTAAGGAAGTTTCACGAAAACAAGTATGGCAAAGCAACATCTGAGGTTGTATCAGAACAATCTGATGTAGCCAATGATGAAATAGATATGAACGCTGAAGACTCAGCAAAATAAGATCACCGCAGGAGGCGACCAATGAAAGAGTTAGTGGAATTCATTGCGAAAGCATTAGTTGATAACCCAGATGAAGTTGTTGTTAAAGAAGTATCCGGCGAACGGGTAACTCTTTATGAATTGAGAGTTGGCGAAGGCGAAGTTGGTAAAGTAATCGGCAAAGGCGGAAGAACTGCTAACGCTATGCGTACCATCCTGAATTCTGTCTCTACCAAGCATGGTAAAAGAGCAGAATTAGAAATCCTTGAATAACAATTTATGAATGGAAATTAACGATTTAATTTCCATCGGGGTTATTAAGAAAGTAATCGGGAATGGCGGAGTAGTTTCTGCTATTCCCGATACTTCTTTTCCAGAATATTATCTTACTATTCCTGAACTTTTCATCGTGTTCCCCGATGAAACGGTACATTTTGAAGCGATCGACACTATCGAACTGAAAAACGGAAAATATCTCATCAAATTTATGAATATAAACTTAAAAGATGAAGCTCGACAAATGATCAATGCCCATATTATGATCGCAGAAGATATGCTTCCTCCGTTGGAAGAGGACGAATATTATCCAGTTCAATTTATCGAATACGAGGTGATCACAAAAGAGGGCGAGGTGATTGGAAACGTTGCTGATATTCTCTCCACAGCAGGTCAGGAAATTTTGATAATACCAAATGGAGACAAAGAAATCATGATTCCAATCTGTGATTTTTTCATAGAAAAAGTAGATAAAGAAAATAAAAAAATTATTATAAATCCAATTGAAGGTTTACTCGATGCACATTGATGTTCTGACACTTTTCCCGGAAATGTTCGATAGCCCTCTTTCGCATAGTATTGTAAAAAGAGCGATTGAAAGAAAAAAACTCTCGATCGAACTTATTGATTTTCGTGAATTTTCGCAAGACAAGCACAAGCAGGTTGATGACTACCCATTTGGAGGGGCTCCGGGTATGGTCATCAAACCCGAACCCATTTTTGAAGCTGTTGATTTCCTGAAAGAAAAAAGAAAAGAATTGTTGGAGAAAAATAAATTCCCGCTTATTTATTTGACGCCACAGGGAGAGACATATACCCAGCAAATCGCTGAAGAACTGAGCAAAAAAAATTATCTTGCATTTTTATGTGGGCATTACAAAGATGTTGATTATCGCGTTCGTGAACATCTGGTAACACGAGAAATATCAATTGGAAACTACGTGCTCTCCGGCGGAGAACTTCCTGCAATGATAATTATTGATTCTCTTGCCCGTTTGCAGGAAGGTGTGCTAACGAATATTGAATCTGCATACAGCGACTCATTTCAGGGCAACACGCTGGACGGTCCGTATTATACGCGCCCACGCGAATATCGAGGTTATAAAGTTCCTGATGTGTTACTCTCGGGTAATCATAAAATGATTGAAGAATGGCAAAAAAGTAAACGCAAAGAATTCACAGAAAAGGTGAAAGGAGTTCCCGATGTATGATAATCTATATCTTGGACTGGTTCATAATCCGGTTTATAATAAAAATAAAGAGATCGTTACAACTTCTCTCACCAATCTTGATATTCATGATATTGCAAGAACCTGTAAAACTTATGGTATCAAAAACTATTTTCTAATTAATCCCGAGCAATCCCAGAAAGATATTTTCAATCGTTTAAAAGATTTTTGGCGAACAGGTCCCGGCAAACAATACAACATAAACCGTTTCGATGCTTTTAAACTCATCGAATTTGTGCCGGATATTGAAGCTGCAAAGCAATGGATCAAGGACAGATACTCCCAGGATCCTATTCTTATTACTACTTCTGCCAGGTTAGTTCCCGGAAGTGTTTCATACGAAGAAATGAGAAAAATAATCAACCGATCATTCCCTAAACTCATTCTTTTTGGCACAGGATACGGTATGTCGGAAGAGCTGGTTAATTCGAGTAATTTTCATATTTTTAGAATTGAAGGAGCCGGTCCTTACAATCATCTTTCCGTACGCAGTGCAATTGCTATAACACTTGACAGGTTAATCGGTGATTACGAATAAAGGCATTAATCTAAATAAAACCAAAAGCAATAAATAAATAAGTAATAACGAGGTTTTTATGGATATTTTATATAGAGTTGGTCAAGAACAGATGAACATGGAATTGCCGGATTTCAATACCGGTGATACAGTGAAGGTACACTACACGATCCGAGAGTTTGAAAAACCTCGTATTCAGATATTTCAAGGTATAGTGATCCAGAAAAAGGGTTCTGGAGTCAATAAAACCTTTACCGTTCGAAAAATCAGTCATGGTGTTGCAGTAGAGCGTATTTTCCCTCTTTTCTCACCATTGATCCAAGAAATCGAAATAGTACGTTATGGACATGTCCGCCGCTCCAAGCTTTTCTATCTAAGAAAACTCCGAAGTAAAAGCACAAAGGTCAAACGAGGGAAAAAGCCGACACCAAAGAATATAGTTAAAAATACAGACAGCGAACAAAAAGAGGTATAGCAACATAAGCATACAGAATCATATCTGTTTTTCTTAACATTTGTTCACTTCGAATTTAATTTTTTCATGTTCTTTTCATAGCTCTAAGCTTTCTGAAAAATTATGTTTAAACGATTAGATTTCAGGAAAGAATATTGGCGATTCTTTGAACTGCTGATGTTCCCTGTTGCGATAGCCATTGGTTTTTTTATGGTATATCAGCAATTCCATCCGAAATACATCTCGCTTTTCAACGAATTCACAAAAATTTTTCTTTTCTATTTTGCATGTCTGAATATTCTGAAAATCTATTATAATCGTGGCAATTTTGCTTACATCAAAAAGATTTTCTTCGATCTCTGTGCCGTTGTAGTTTCCTTTATTTTTTATAACGATCTTATTGTTTTCCAGGTATATATTGTTCTTCGTCAGATAGTTCTTCTCATTGATATGCTTGCATCTACAAAACCGGCAGTGAATCTATTTTCACGCTTCAGGCGCCATCCTTCAAAAGTTATTTTACTAAGTTTTGGGATGATAATTCTGCTTGGCACGACTTTTTTGAGCTTACCTCTTGCTTCATCAAGTGGAGAAAGTATTGGACCGATCAATGCAGGATTTACTGCAACTTCGGCAACCTGTGTAACCGGCTTGATCGTTCTCGATACAGGTACTGATTTTTCATCTTTTGGACATGCGATAATACTTATATTGATGCAGATCGGTGGACTCGGTATAATGACTTTTTCCACAGCACTTATCATGCTTTTTGGAAAACAGATCAGTCTCCAGGGGCAATCACTGCTACAAGGAGTGCTCGGGGAAGCTTCAAAGGATAGTATGATTAAACTGCTTCGGGCGATCATACTTACAACTTTTATTTTTGAAGTGATCGGAGCAATGGTACTGTTTCTAAAATTCCGCCCACTTGCTCATTTTGCTCCACTTGCCAATTTTGATCTTCTCGGACATTGTATGTTCCATTCTGTTTCTGCCTTTTGTAATGCGGGATTCTGTCTATACCCTGACAGCTTCATGCAGTTTCAGGGAAGCTGGAGCGTAAATTTTGTTATCATGTCTCTGATAATCATTGGAGGGATCGGTTTCACTGTTATGCTCGATGTGTATAATAATGTGATCAAACGCAGACACATCCGTTTTTTATCATTACATTCAAAAGTTGTGATCGTAACTACAATTGCTTTGATCGTGATAGGAACTATTTTGATCTTTGCGTTTGAGTACAATAATCAATTAAATCAGCTTCCAATGAAAAATAGTATTCTGGCATCCGCCTTCCAATCGGTCACAACACGAACCGCTGGATTTAACACTCTTGATATTTCAAATATGAGCTTTGCTTCAGTGATCCTGATGATAGTGTTTATGTTTATTGGTGCCTCACCGGGTTCTACAGGCGGCGGTATAAAAACCACAAGCTTTGCAATTCTTGTTCTCTCAGTCTGGTCGATCATCAGACATAGAGAAGATGTGGAAGTGTTCCATTGCTCTGTCACTTCGGAAAATACCAGAAAAGTGATGTCTCTAATTACGATTTCCATCACGATTTTAGTTACCCTTATTATCGTGTTATGTGTTTCTGAAGCAAGCCAGGGATTCAAGTTTGAGCAGATCATATTTGAGGCATTTTCTGCTTTTGGAACTGTCGGACTATCAATGGGTATCACTCCACACTTGACACCCATTGGTAAAATTGCAATTATTGCTTTAATGTATTTGGGACGTGTTGGTCCTTTGACCATAGCGTTTGCTTTAAGTGAAAAAAAAATAAGTGTTCATTATCATTATCCTGATGAAAATATAGCTATCGGTTAAAGGATAGACTATTCGGAGGAACAATGGCTCAATTTGCTGTAATCGGTTTAGGAAGATTTGGTGTTACCATCGCAGAAACTCTTGTAAAAAAGGGTGCTGAAGTTATTGCAATAGACAATGACGAAAAAAAGGTCGAAGAAGTCCGTGCTTTTGTAACTAACTCGGTGTGCTTAGATTCCACAGACGAGCAAGCGCTTCGTGCGATCGACATTGGCAATGTGGATGCAGTGGTTATCGCAATCGGTGAGAACATTGAAGTAAGCGTACTGACTGCTGCAATCTTGAGAAAGATCGGCGTAGGAAAGATCCTGGCAAAGGTGGATAGCGAACTGCATGCACGAATTCTCACTATCATGGGAGTTCAACGCACGATTTTCCCGGAACAATATGTAGGACGAGAAATTGCAAACCTTCTTATTTCACAACATGTTTTTACTTATACTGAAATATCCAAAGAACATAGTGTGGTAGAGATTTCAGTTCCCTCATTCTTTATAGGAAAAAGCTTAAAAGATCTCAATGTAAGAAATAAATATAATATCAGCATAATTGCAATAAAAAGCACAAAGCCAACTGTTGATGAGCTGGGAAATAATATCCTTCTTGAAGACACAAATGTGCTTCCTTCCGCTGATGATGTGCTTCACCAATCTGATAGAATAATTATCATCGGCAAAAACAATGATGTTGATGCCCTGGTTAAAATAGCTGAAAAGCGTAAGGTGCAAGAATAATTTTGGGAGTTTCCATGCATTTAACATTTCAGAGCAAGCTTCGTCTCATAGTTATTATTCTTCTAATTTTTATTATCCTCAATGTTGGTTTCATCCTCTATAAATTAAATAATCCCCTCGTTCATGAGGTGATCAAAGATCGAATAATGACAGTCCAGTACATCTTCCTGTTTATTGAACTGATCCTCGGTATTATGCTTTTGTTCTACGTTCCAATGATACTACAGGATTCTCTCAAACCTATTGAATCTGTCTTCGAGGAGCTAAAAAGAGGTAAGTTCGACATTTTAATTCCGGAAGAATATCATCACGGACCCGTTGCAACCCTCATCAGCGAAACGAATGCAATGATCACAAACCTGAAACAGTTTGATAAAGAGAAGAAAAGCAAGATCCTGGAGTACGCTCACCGGCTGAATGTCATTCTTGAGAACACGGATGATGGTATTATTATTACAAATGAAAAAAATGAGATCGTGATGATAGACAAACACGCTCAAAAACTTCTTGGCTTGGCTTCTGTAGAGAATGATCCCCCTCTTCTTGATTTCCACTATGAAGGTGAAGTCCTGAAATTCTTCCAGGAAGCTGTTTCTCAGAAAATGCTCGTTCCTGAGCGAAAAATTTACATCCCGAAAATAAAAAAACATGTTACTTTTCATGTGGGCATAATCCACAATGAAGAGGGAATAGTGACAGGAATGGTCTTTGTTATAACAGGCATTGACCTAAAAAAATTATATGAATCTCCCAGTACCGAAGATGGAAAATCAAGATCAGAAGGATAGATTTGACAGAGAATTCACCTTTGCAGTTCGCACAGAAGAAAGCATCAGGATTGATAAATACTTAGCTGACCTAAACTTAAACGAACTCTACTCGCGATCCTTTGTTGATCGTTTGTTAAAGAAAGGTTTTGTGACCCTTGATGGAAAAGTCGTTAAGAAAAGCGAACATGTTCACATAAATCAGCTCATACACATAAAAATCCCACCACCTACTCAAAAGGACATTTTACCGGAAAATATTGAGCTTTCCTTTGTATATGAAGATGAGCATCTTGCGATCATCGATAAACCGGCTGGCATGGTAGTACATCCTGCACCCGGGCATTACCACGGTACTCTTGTCAATGCAATAATGTACCACTTGAAGCAGCTTTCGTCTATTGATGACCCTCTACGACCGGGCATCGTTCATCGGCTTGATAAGGATACATCCGGTTTGATAATCGTAGCAAAGAATGATCTTGTTCACGCAAAATTGAAGGAACTCTTTTTTAACCACCAGATCCAAAAAATCTATATTGCCTACACTATGGGGAATCTCTCGGCTTCTGAGGGGACAATTCGCACATTCTTCGGCCGAAATCCTGTAAACACCAGGAAAATGGCAGTGCTTGATGAAGGAAAACTTGCAATTACACATTATGAAGTCATTGAAACATATCCTGGTCTTGATATAACAAAAATCTTTTTAGTAACAGGAAGAACCCACCAGATCCGTGTCCATTTTTCACACCTTATGCATCCTGTTCTGGGTGATACGATGTACTCGACTAAAAAGCAGATGATCAACCTTGTACCAGAAAGATCTAAGAAAATCGTAAGGCATCTGTTATCGAACACACTAAGGCGGCAGGCGCTTCATGCTCACCAATTGGAGTTCATTCATCCCATTACCAAAAAGACGATCTTTGTTACCAGTCCTCTCCCCCAGGATATGGATAATGTTTTGAGAATTATGAGAAAAAGTTTTTACGGCTCAGTCATCTAATTTATTTGTAGAAATTCGGTATATCTATATGGTAAGAAAGTAATTAATCAAAGTTCAGAGACCAATGATCCCAACCAATTCATAATAAAAATATTGCCAATATCTTCACCGAAACCAAGTTTTGTAAAAAATTTATTCAAGAAGGATACATGAATAAACAATTCTTCATTTCGAATAGAAAACAACTGTTTAAACTCTTGCCTGATAAGAGTCTTGCTATGTTCTCGGCAACTGTTTCAGAAGCAGGTAGTTTGCCTGTAGATTTCGAGCAAAATGCGAACTTCTTTTATCTAACAGGATTGAAAATTGCTAATGCTCAAATTTTACTCTATAAAAATGGAAGGACAAATCTCAATATTCTTTTCATAGAAAGAAATATTCCTGAAATGGAAGTCTGGATCGGGAAAAAATTATCGAAAGAGGACGCAAAGAAAATTTCAGGAATTGACCAAATATTTTACATTGATGAATTTCCAAGAATTCTTCAAATGTATGCGCCTTCCAGTGAAGTCTGCTTTTATGATTATGATACAAACAAGATCGGTGCAAATTTAACAGACTCATTATTCCAGCTTAAAGAGATCACAATCCATTACCCAGCTCTCAAAATTTTGCATCCCGGACCCTTTATGACAGCTCTACGCTCTGTAAAAGAAGCAGATGAAATTGAAAATATGAAAAAAGCGATCAGCATCACAAATGATGCCATACATAATCTCATTACTCACACAGAGCCCGGCATGATGGAATATGAATTGGAAGCTCATTTCCGTTATGAATGTATTCGAAATAATGCAAAGCAGCTTGCCTTCTCCCCCATTATTGCCAGCGGTGAAAATGCGACAATTCTTCATTATGAAAAGAATATCGGCAAAGTTGGTTCAGATGATCTTGTACTTGCTGATGTTGGAGCCAAGTGGAATGAATATTGTGCTGATATCACTCGAACCTATCCTGCAAATGGCACATTTACAAAACGCCAAAAGGAAGTATATCAAGCTGTTCTCGAAGTAAATAAAGCTATCATCAAAAAAGTGAAGCCAGGTATTACATTACGTAATTTGCAGGAAGAGACCGTTAAACTGATAAAGAAGGCACTTAAAAAATTAAACCTTATCAAAAAAGATGAGGAATATAAAAAATATTATATGCACTCTGTTAGTCACTCGCTTGGCTTGCAGGCACATGATCTTGTTGATCGTGCCAAAAAACTTGAAGCATGGAACGTTATCACAGTCGAACCCGGTATTTACATTCCTGAAGAGAAGCTTGGTGTTCGTATCGAAGATGATATTCTTGTGACAAAAGACGGACATGAGAATCTTTCAAAAGATATACCAAAAGAAATCACTGACATCGAAAATATAATGAAAAAATAAGGAATGTTATGAAAGAAATAGCAATTTATCCAGGCACCTTTGATCCGATAACAAACGGACATATAGATATTATCGAACGTGCTGCAGGAATATTTAAAAAAGTTATTATTGGAGTTGCAGAGGAAACCTATAAAGAATGTATGTTTACACTGGAAGAGCGAGTCGAGCTTACAAGGGAAGGAACAAAATATATCCCCAACGTAGAAATCGAATCCTTTTCAGGACTTGCAGTTAATTATGTAATGAATAGAGACAGCTCCGTAATGATACGTGGACTTCGTGCGGTATCGGATTTTGAATATGAATTACAGATCGCTCTTGCAAACAGAACACTCTCCGAAGAAGTGGAAACTATATTTTTAATCCCTCAAATCAAGTATCTCTATCTCAGTTCAAGTTTGGTAAAACAGATACTCAGCGCGGGCGGATCGATCAATGGATATGTGCCGGAATCCATACGCGAAAAAATGGCAGAAAAATTCAAAGAAAAAAAACAATATGAGTTATAAAAAAACGATTCTAAACAATGGAATTACTGTCCTGTCCGAACATATAGAACATGTACGCTCTATCTCCATTGGTGCATGGATCAATGCCGGCTCCAGGGATGAGACTGTACATAATCGTGGTATCGCTCATTTTCTTGAGCATATGCTATTTAAAGGCACTGAGTCCCGTTCAAAGATTGAGATCGCTAATTATCTGGAATCTCTTGGCGGATCGATTAATGCCTTTACAAGTAAAGAATATACCTGTATTTATGCACGATGCCTGGAAGAGAACCTTGAACAGAGTGTTGACCTAATCTCTGATCTACTTCTTCACTCCACATTTCCCGATGAAGAACTACAAAAAGAAAAGGAAGTGGTCATTGATGAAATAAATGACATTCAAGATACTCCGGGTGATTTGATTTTCGACCTTTTCTATGAAAATTCATTCTCTCATAATTCGCTTGGATACCCGATTGTGGGCTATAAAGATGAAGTTCTTTGTTTTGAAAAAAAAACCTGCACAGCTTTTATGTCCGAAAATTATAAGCCGGATCGTTTTATTATCTCTGCATCAGGTTATATTGACCATCAAAAGCTGGTTCGTTTCGTGGAGAAATATTTCAATTTTGGCAGATCTACCCAAACGCCTTCAGTCCGAGCGTTGAGTTCACCTCCTTCAATAAAAAAATATAAGCATGTGTACACAAAAAATGCAAATCATCAGTCCCATATTTGCATTGGAACTCGCACCTTTTCATATACTGATGAAGACCGCTATACACTTCTTACGCTTAATGCAATTCTTTCCGGGGGTATGAGCTCCCGACTTTTCCAGAATATTCGAGAGAAGCATGGAATTTCCTATGACATTGGCTCATTTACAGACTTTTTTCACGATACCGGCTGTATAGGTATTTATGCTGCCACAAACCCAAAAAACAGCAAGAAAAGTATTGAATTGATCCATAAAGAGATCCGGTCTATCATGGAGACTCCTGTCGAGGAAGTCGAGCTTGAACGCATAAAGGCATTGCTCAAATCAAGCATATTGATCGGTCTTGAAAGTACTTCTGCGCGTATGAACCGGCTTGCAAAGCAGTATATTTACATGAAAGAGATATATCCAATAGACAGACTGATCTCACAAATAGAAGATATCAAACCTGAAGATATACAGCGTGTAGCTCAAAGAATATTTGATAAAGAAAATTTTGTTACAACTATTCTGAGGGCTACAGAGAAAAAATAATACAACACTGATTAAATCATGGATATCGTTATAAACAATATCAATCGAATTGATGTTATTAATGAAGTAATAGATAAAGTCAGTGTGGGAATTGCAGGTAGTATTATTACTCAAATTTCAGATAAGTCCTTGCAAGGAAACATCATTATCGACGGCACTAATAAATATCTCGCACCTGCATTTTTTGATGCTCATTTTCATATTGAAAGTACAAATCTTACGCCGGTCAATTTTGCTGAAGCAGTGATTCCTAATGGTACTGCTGCGATCGTAGCAGATTGCCATGAGATATGCAATGTTGCCGGCATGAAGGGTTTTCATTATTTCAGACACGCATGCCATCATGCACGAATGAAAATATTCCTTACAGCTCCTTCTTGCGTGCCTTCAAGTCACTTTGGCACAAATGGTGCAAATCTTGGAGTTCCGGAAATCAAGGAAATGCTTAGTTATGATGATGTTGTTGCACTGGGAGAGATGATGAATTTCCCTGGTGTTATCAATCGAAACCCTGAAGTTATGGCAAAGATCAAAGCTACACATGACATGGGAAAGATCGTTAACGGTCATGCACCCGGACTTCGTGGAAAGAATTTGCGAAAATACATCTCAGCAGGCATTTATGATGATCATGAATCCCTTACTTTGCCGGAAATGAAGAAAAAATTATCTCTTGGAATGAAGATATTTCTGCGTGAAGGTTCTGCAGAAACTGTGCCCGATGACTGCTATACTCTTCTCAAAACAGAAAAAGACGATGTAATGTTCTGTGCCGATGACAAGTTGGTAACCGATATTTTACGTCAGGGGCATATAAATTTCAACATCCGAAAAGCAGTAAAACTTGGTATTGATCCTATTCGTGCAGTGAGAGCCGGTTCATACAACACTGCTCAACATTATAATATGCAGGATCGCGGTTGTATTGAAATGAATAAAATTGCTGACGTACTTGTTCTACCTGATCTTGTAACTTTCATGCCCGAAGTGGTCATTTTAAACGGCGCTGTTGCATATCAAAAAGATATACCCTCTCCTACAGTTCAGATGTATCCTGTTCCTGACTCGATCATACACTCTATACAAACTAAACCTATTAAGGCGATTCCGGCGATCTCTCAAAAATATTATGGGCATGTAATTGAAGTTGAAGACGGGATGGTCTATACAAAAAAACTTATTCATGATGTGAAAGAAGAAATTTCTATCAAGCAGGATATTCTAAAATTGGTTGTTGTTGAGCGTTATGGTGAAACAGGTAATATTTCTGCCTGTCATGTGCACGGTTTTGGTTTGAAAAAGGGAGCTCTTGGTTCCACTGTAGCCCACGATTGCCATAATATTATTGTTGTCGGGACGAATGATGAGGATATTTTGACTGCTGTCAACCAGCTTATTGAGCATCAAGGTGGATTGTGTGCTATAAACGGCACTGATATTACCGTTGATGAACTCCGTGTAGGTGGTTTGATGAGCACAAAAAATCCAATTGAAACTGCGAAACATCATGAGTTTGTACGCAATAAAGCTATTGAGTTCGGATGTGTTCTACACTCACCAATGAGCACACTTTCCTTCCTCGCATTAGAAGTCATTCCGGAACTGAAATTAAGCGATCAGGGCTTGTTTGACGTGAACAAGTTTGAGTTCGTGTAATTTTAAATATTTCTCCACTTTTCATCAATAACTAAACAACCTCTCCCTCTTCAAATAATACTTTTTATACTTTTCTTTCAATTCCCTATTTCTTTCATCATTAAGATTGTAATCATTTTGTATAATTTCAAATGCTAATTTTCGAGCATCCTCCAGAATTGGTCTGTCACGAACAATATTTGCAATACGAAATGCCGGCAGACCCGACTGTTTTGTGCCGAAAAATTCACCCGGTCCCCGCAGTTCGAGATCAACCTCAGAAATACGGAATCCGTCATTGGTCTCTTTCAATGTATTGAGACGTATCATTGCTTCTTCACTGATCGGTTCGTAGGCAACGAGCACACAGTAAGATTTATGAGCACCTCTGCCGACACGTCCTCTAAGCTGATGAAGTTGTGATAAGCCAAAGCGTTCTGCATGCTCGATCATCATTATGGTGGCATTTGGCACATCAATACCAACTTCGATGACTGTAGTTGAAACCAGTATATCAATCTTGTGCTCTTTGAAAGCACACATGATCTCGTCTTTTTCCTGATTGGACATTCTCCCATGAAGGAGTCCTACATTGAAATTATTGAATACAGTGCTCTGCAATTCTTTATATGTATTAGTCGCATCCGCCAGCTGGCGGATCGGTTTCTCAGATTCCTCAACGAGCGGACATACGATATATACCTGACGTCCGGCATTAAGCTGCTTTTTGATAAAATCATAGACCTGCGATTTTTTATCAGCGGATATCCAATTAGTGTAAATTTCCTTTTTAAAAGGTGGCAACTCATCAATTATACTGACGTCAAGATCTCCGTAAACAGTCAGAGCAAGAGAGCGAGGAATAGGAGTTGCACTCATGATAAGTTTGTCTGGCGTTTGTCCTTTTTGAGTTAATGTAAGCCGTTGCATCACACCAAAACGATGCTGCTCATCTATGACAACCATGCCGAGTTTATGAAAATTTACATCCTTCTGAATGAGCGAGTGTGTGCCAATTACAATATTCACATCACCGCTTTCTATGGCTGCTTTGATGTCTTCTTTTCCTGCAAAAACACCCCCAAGTAAAAGCTCTACACGCAAACCAAAATTCTCGAGGAAATCCTTTAAAGAGAAGTAATGCTGAGTTGCAAGTACTTCTGTAGGCGCCATGATCGCTGCCTGAAACCCATTCTCGATAGCCAGAAGCATCGCAAAAATTGATATAATCGTCTTTCCTGATCCCACATCCCCTTGCAGCAGTCTATTCATTTGATGGGGAGATCTCATATCTTCAACGATCTCGTTAAGTACTCTTTTTTGAGCATGGGTCAGTGTAAAAGGAAGCTTCTTTTTCAATTTGGTGGTATAGGTTTTTTTTAGCTCCATAGAATAACCGGAAGCTTTATGCCAGTTCACTTTTTTTCGTGCAAGCATCAGCTCGAGGAAAAATAATTCCTCAAATACAAACCTTTTACGTGATGCAGCAATATCTTCATTAGAATCAGGAATATGTATCTTATGCAGAGCTTCATTCAATGGCATAAGCTGCTTAGTATCTCTTATATATGCCGGCAAGGTTTCATCAAGAAAAAGGTCTTGAGATAAAATGGTTCGAATGATTTTTCGTAACACCTTATTAGAAATTCCCTCAGTTAAATGATACAGAGGGAGAATATCCTGCTCGACCCAAAAGCTTTTCTTTTCTTTATCCTGCACGATCTCAAAATCAGGATGGGTCATACATAATTTGTTATAGTAGTACTGAATTTTCCCAAGTATGTAAATCTCTTTACCAACTTCAAACTGTTTGATAAGCCATGGACCTGGACGGAACCACATTAAGGTAAGATAGCCGCTTCCATCAGAAACAAATACGCGGAATTGCTGCTTTTGAAATCTATTCCCTTTTGTATCAAAGCCGGTAATACGCCCCTTTACACTTGCCATATCATTGATCTTCAAGTCTGCAATACGCTTGTCGGAAATTTTATTAATGTAATCCCTTGGAAAGTAAAAGAGCAGGTCTTTGACTGTTTTTACACCTAATTTATTGAGAAGTTTTGCCCTTTTTGGTCCGACACCCGGAACAAATTGTATATTATCATGCAATTGGAATGCCACTTTTACTCCGATTGCACGTTAGCGGATTATTGCAAATTTTCCGTTCAGATAAGTCTTATCGGATTTAGAAGAAAGAACGAAGAAATATATACCGCTCGAAAGGTCCTTTCCAATATTTTTACCATCCCAGAAAAATCTAAAATGATCTGACTCTTCAAGTTCTGCAACTAATTCACCAGCGAGATTGTAGATATAGAGCATATTTTCCCCAGTAGGAAGTTTTGCATAAGGTCTGGACTCAAAATAGATACATGAATGTTCAGCCGGCTTAAATGGATTTGGATAGATCACTACATCATCAATGTTACCGGTTCCCTGTCCGTTATTGATTTGAGCTCCGATATTAAACGAGCACATACCTTCAGCAGTTCCGACAAAAAGCTCGCCAGTATAGATATTATGAGCAAAAGAGAGCACCACATCGCTAGGAAGGGATGAATTTTCAGTAGTAAAATTCGTGAAGTAGTCATTTTCTTCATCGAGCATTGAAATACCTCCGCCATTAGTTGCGATCCATTTTCGCCCATGCTGATCGACATAGACCTGATTAACCTGAGTGGATTTGCCTGCTCCCATTCTTGATTCCGGATTACCATCTTCATCATACCAGTAATAATAATAATTAACCCACTCGGTGCCATTCCAGCGAAACACTTTCACATCCTCTACAAGACCGTTGGTATATCGGAACCAATCCTGCCAATAATAATCATACATATATAATCCATCCATACCACCCGTCCATAAATATTTCCCATCGTCAGACTCCTGGTAAGTAATGTTTAAGAATGGACCTGCAAAGTCTGGGTCGTCGACTGGATATAGTAATTCCTCTGTAGTAGGAAAACCTGTGCCCATTCTGTAGCGAAGTCCGCTATAGTATGCCCCGAGCCATAATTCGTTATAGGGCAAAAAGGCAATGGACATTGGATCATGATTATCTTGAAATCCTACAAAACTATATACACTATCATCATTCACTACGATCTTGATACTTATACTTTTATCCCCTATCCACATATTGTCGTATTCATCTCCCTGAACGAATGATACAGTATTTTCATCTATGATACCGGGCACATCACAAGTTGAACTATTCGTAATTGTTTGCCACAGCTCAGTTGCTTCTCCGTAATCTGTTATACGGGTAATTCCTTTGTTCCAGTCGCTAATCCACATTCTGTTCCCAATATCCTGAGTAATACGAAAAGATTTATCGCCCACAAGTTTGCTGTTCGTTTTATTATACGTGGTCCACATATTATTAGAAAATACTGAAATCCCCTTCACACCTTGCCTTGCACCATAACCTATAATACCGCTCGTTGTCCACAATCTCTGCTCATTATCAATAAAAGCATAGGATACAAAGTTAAATCCGATACAATTTCGTTTGATATTCTGCCATGAGGTATCATAAAGGGTTTTTCTGTAGATATCATTCCCCCAAGTTGAAACCCAGATTGTTTGTTCATCATCGAGAGTTATATCAGAAACCTGATCGACAAAATCGTTGTCCTCATCCCAATGCTGTGTGGTCCATTGTGTCCCGTTATAAGAATATTGACTTACACCGGCAGCGTTGAGAAATTTTTGATTATCATCATTAAACCAACCAAAAGCAACGAGGAATAAGGAATCTGTAACAGGTTGTATGTCCTGAATATAATAACTCGGAAGACTAACATTGAAAATCTCATACTGAAAGGTTTCTGCATCAATATCTTTTATGTAAGCAAATCCGTGTTCAGTCCCGAAATATATTCTTGAATTTTGATAGGATATAGTCTTTATCTTATCACTCGTGAGCGGGTAACCGGCAGTAGATGTATTGAGATGATGCCAGTTTTCACTCTGGATCATATCATCATATACAATATCAGTATAATCAATTCCTGCATCTGTTGCAACCCAAACTCGGTTGTTATCATCAATAGCAATACCGTTCACCCTATTATTGGAAAGCCAACGGGGAGAGACAAAAGTTTTCTTGAATATTGGTTTTCCGCCTAACGCGATCTCAAACATAGATAGTCCGTTCTCAGATGCAACGAATATGTATTCTCCATTATCTTCAATATCATAGATAAAATAGCCGTCTATGCCCTGATTTGATTGATAGGGTTTGAGTAATTCTCCATCCTGATAACGAGAGATACCTTCCGTATAGGTTCCGAACCAATATTCATTGATCGCAGGAATATAATGCACAGACCACAACTCATTTTTTTCAAGACCATCACCTTTTGTAATAGGTGTAAAGGTACCGTGCTCTGTGTCATATATGCTTACTCCACCCCAGGATGCCGAGATCACCGAGTCTCCTTTACAGGTTAGCTGATGTATATATGTTGTATTCGTAAAGACTTTCCAGTTAGCCAGCGAGATTTCTTCTGCTTCGTAAGCAAAAGCAGAGAAAGAAATCAAACATAACAAACTGAGTATTAAGACTGTTTTTTTCATTTTTTTATGAACTCGCTTTTTATTATATTATAAAAAATTATTAATATTAACACGCCCATTCCAAGTAAAAGACTGAGCAGTATTTTCCTGTCAACTAATAGGAATCCCAGGGAGATAAGTCCGAAAAGAAGTGTGATGAAATATCCGATGAGTACAACTGATTTATAGTTCAATCCAAGCTCAAGAAGTTTATGATGAAGATGGTTTTTATCTGACTGAAAAATGTGCTTGGTTGATTTTATTCTTCTAAATATCGTAAAAATTGTGTCAAAAAGCGGAACTGAAAGCACAATTATCGGAACAAGCATTGTAAGAGCTGTTGCACCTTTGTACTGGGCATTTCCAGCCACAGAAAGTGCAGCAATACAAAATCCCAAAAACAGACTCCCTGCATCGCCGAGAAATATTCTTGCAGGATGGAAATTATATCTCAAAAAGCCGATGCAACTCCCTAAAATTGAGAAGCTGAAAAGGGTAACAAAATAATTCCCAGTACTCCAGCCGGCAACACCCAGAATAAGAGATACGATCGCAATGATGCCTGTGGCGAGTCCGTCAAGCCCATCAATTAAATTGATTGCATTGACAACAAGCAGGAACCATAAAATGGTCAAAGGATAGGAGAAAATACCGGTTTGAATAGGATTTCCAAAGGGATTGGTGAGCAGATCGATCTTAAAATTGAAAGATATCATGAGAAGAGCAATCCCTATCTCAACAAGCACTTTCACCCACGCAGGGAGATCGTAAATATCATCAAGAAGACCAAGAACAACTATAAGAAAACCACCTATAAACAAACCGTATAAAAGACTATTTGCTTCCTGATACCTAAGCACAACTAAAATAGCTTGTATTAAAACGATAGAGATAAAAATTGCCACTCCACCGCTTTTAGGGGTTGAATTTTCGTGAATACTTCTATCTCTCGGGTGATCAATATTACCAAATCTTCTTGAAACTGCAATATTTGCCGGTACCAAAAGATAAACAAGTATCAATGATCCTATAGTAACATAAATATTTATCATAGCTTTTTCTTTATCAATTTTTGATATAATTCTTCGTAGGATTCTACGAACCTATCAAGAGTATAGTATTCTAAAAATATCTTATAACTCTCGGCTCCGAATTTTTTTCGCGTCTGCGGGTCTTTTGAAAGAGATATTATTTTTTTTGTCAAATCTTGATGATCACCAACCTCGACAAGGTAGCCATTTTTTTTCCTCTGTACCAATTCGTTATTCCCTTTTACATTTGAGACAATAAGAGGTTTTTTCATGCTCATCGCCTCGAGAATGGTTAAAGAAAGTCCCTCCCATCTTGAATAAAGCATTACAATATCAAAGAGATCGTACCATTCAGCTATATTTGATTTCCAGCCAACTAAATGGATTATGTGTGAAGTTTTTGATTTATCTACTAATTTTTTAGCTTTCTCAAACAACTCTCCATCCCCAACGAATATGAAAGAAATATTACTAGACTTTTTAACTACATTAATTGCAACTGAAATCAAATTTATAATATTTTTTGGCTTGGAGAACCTGCTCACAGAACCAATAATTATATCATTATCCGGTATGCCTAATTCTCTACGATTAATATGACTGATGGATTTAAGTTTCTGAATTCCATTATAAATTGTTATGATCTTATGTTTAGCGATAAATTTCTTCTTGATAGCCAGTTCTCTTTCATAATCATTCACAGATACTGCTTTATCACAAAAAATACCTGCTATTCTTTCCAGATTTTGATAAAATAATATGACTATTTTTGATTGAAATGAATGGAATGGAAATCCATGTATTGTGTGAATGATGATCTTTATACCTGCCAATTTTGCAGCAATTCTACCAATAAAGCCCGTTTTTGATGAGTGGGTATGCACAATATCGAATCGTTCTTTTCTGAAAAATTTATAGAATTGAATGAATATTCGAATGTCATGAAAATTAATTTTTTGAATAAGATTCGGGAATGCGACATGCCTGATATGCATCTCATTCAGCTTTCCTATCATTGGTCCATCGGGAGCAGAAATGACTGTGATATCATACTCAATTTTATCGAGATGATCGAGCAGATGGATCATAATATTCTGCACTCCTGAAAGAAGCGGCAGCAATTGTACATGACAGATCCTAAATTTTCTCATATAGATGTATCAAGAACCTTCACCAGTTTTTTAGTCAAATTTCTACGCTCGTATGCAGAATAATTATTTCCTGCAATTGGAAATATCTCATTAATAATTCCAAGCTGTTTGTATTTTATCATTTCAAGAATATTCTCTTTGATCTTCTGCAAATCATCGGGTTCGCATATTAAACCAACAGAGAACTTTTCAATTAAATGGGCTGCTTCTCCATTTTTCGGGATCATCGCTAGAATTGGTTTTCTTGCTGCAAGATACTCAAAAAGCTTTGCAGTAACAACCATCTCACTATCTCGCTTCGCAATAAATAGAAGTAGAAAATCACTTTTTAAAAGGCACCTCACTGATTCTCTGTGTGAAACTTGTGGTGTTAATATTATGTGCTTCATAATCTCTGAATGATAAAATAATTCCTGAATTGATTCCTGTAGATTTCCTATAAATTGGAATTTCACATTTTCCGGAAGCTGATGCAAATCTTCCAACTCCGCTAATGCCTGAAGAAAATATTTTGGTGTACGCTCTCCATAAAAACCTCCAGTATAAGTAAAGACGATATCTGCTGAGTGAGTTCCATAAATGTGGCCAAAATCTTCTTTATCATAACCATTATATATTACGGAGAATTTCCGCTTCTCGATGCCCGGAAATATATTTTGAATCCTCTCTTTTGCACGATGAGTATTGATAATAACAGAAATCGCCAGATCGAGTACTTTTTTCTCCCATTTATAGGCATATCTTTCATGCCATGATGTAAAGTAGCTGGCATCCGGTCTTCCCCTGAAAAGATCACGGTAATCAACAATGAGAGGAATATCGAATTTCTTCGATAGCACATATCCTACTATTGCTGAAGAGAATGGTCCCACGGAACAGTATATTGCATCTATTGCCTGAGTTCGGCATATTTTCTTCCCTTTTCGAATAGCGAAGGGAATCCACCCAATTTTGGAATCTATAGGGAAAATATCCCTGAAAAACTGCTTTCTCTGACTGGAGGATTTAGTATAAATCGACTGATTATTGTGTGAAGTGCTTTGCTTTTCTATTTTATAAAGTAGGCGCATTATATCACATGAACCTGTCCGATGGATATCTAATTCTGAAATTTCCCTTTCAAGTGTTTTATCATAGGCGACATAGGCAATATCCTTCACTGTTAGTACAATAGGATTCCATCCGTTTTCCGGAAGATATTTACAAAATTTTGTCGAGCGCTGCACTCCCGGACCGCCAAGTGGTGGAAAGAAATATGAAATAAAAAGGATATTTCTTGAAGATTGATTCACTCTACCCTCATTTATCTTTATCATTTGGAAGCATTAAATACAATATGAGTTCAGGATCATCAATACTAAAAATCCTGTATTGAGACATTACCGTATAATTGTCATTTGTGATTTCATCACTTTCATTGGTAATGAAATAATGATTTTCCGGGTCATTATTAAGATGATATGTAAAAGGTATCTTATTAACCACTGCTAAGATACTGGTCGTCATCCCGACCATCATATAGGGAGCAAATTTCCCCCGACGTTTCATGTCTCTATCAATTTCTTGCTTGATTAAAAGAGCTGCGTTCATAAGAGAATATTTTCTATCCCTTATGTAATTTTCCATCTTCCAGACATTCCAAATATTTGAAAACATAATTAGAAGAATCAGCACACCAACTAAGCTTTTGAGTGTTATTCGTTTCTTAGACCAATGTATTCCATATTTACCCGATATATACATTGTATATTGTATTAGTTTTGGAATGAAGTATAACATTGGTATGAGCAGTACTACAAAATATCGTTCTGCCTGTGGAGTAAAAAATCCTAAGAACAGGAAGCTTGATATTGTAAGTGAAAGCATTATTGAATCTGAAATTTCGATATTTCTTTTTCTAATTGATTTATAAAGAACAATCAAAATGCTTATAAGCATCATTAGAAATAGGGCGAGATTATTCATTATAATGTTATTAGTAAAAAATCTCAAATAATTTTTTATCATCGACAAGGGATGTAGCTGTCCGGAATGAACTGCATTAGGATTGAAGATATATCTCAGTGGAATAGTAAAAATATCATTAGTAATTTTATAATTTACGATAAACAGGATGGAAATAGTAACAAAAACCATGACTATAAATGATATTATCAATCCTCTCACATTATATTTTTCGTTTGATTTATTGATAATATTCATTATAAAAAGAGAAATAATCGGTGACAGGAAAAATATCAAGCCGGTTGTTTTAACACAGACACAAATCGCAATAACAAATCCGTGAATGGCGTAGTAGATATATTTTTTCTTGAGTGTTTTTGCCCTGATCGCTTTATACAATATGAGCAAACTTGCAAAACCTATTGTACTCATTGGTATATCAAAAAATGCAATTCGTCCTTGAATGTATAAATAATAATTTGTTCCGGCTAATAATAGATATACTATCAAAATTAATAATTTTTTATTTAAATTATCTTTTGAATTAGTTACATATATAAATAATCCCAGTAAAATTATTAAGAGTGTCGATAATACCACTGACGGCAACCTTAGTGAGAATAAAGACAATCCAAATATTTTAAAACATACATATTCAAGAATAGGCATGACGGGCCATAATAGAATATCATTTTTATCATTACACATCCAATTATTGGAGAGATATTTATTTATCGAGTTCCCCGACTTCCATCCCTCGTCTGTAACATAAGCACCTTTTAATTTGGATATTGATACATCCGGATCCGCTTCAATATTTGTAAATCTTGTGATCATGATAAAGAGTAAGCTCAATATGATCATGAATATCAACAAGATGCGAATTATAATTTTTCTATCTAATTTTTTGACAGATTTCATTGAACAAATTTCTTTTTTTTGCATATTTTAAAGCAATTATAACAATTATAATTACAAATAACACCTTAATAATCGTATGATAAAATTGATAATCCACCACAAAATGAATGCAAGAAATCAATATAAGAATAACAATTGAAAATATAACGTATCCTATTTTATAAGAGATAGGATACATTTTTTCAGCAATGATATAATTGAAGAAAACAATAAGTCCAAAGGCAAGAATTGATGAAATACCCGCTCCGTAAATTCCATATTTTGGGATCAATATGAAATTCAGCACAATATTGAGTATTGCCCCCAATCCTACTGCAAAGGCAATATTGCCGGCTTTTTTCTTCACATAAAAACTCAAATTTATAATATTGAATATGCCATATAGATAATTCGATATAACTCCGAAGAACACGATCCTGATCGCTTCATGATAGGATTTATTGATAAATATTTTGAAAATTTCGGGAGAGAAAAGAATCACAAAAAATCCTAATATTCCTCCAAAAACAACGTACGCATTAAAAACTTTTTTAAAGGATTCCTTTGCATGTGAATCATCTGCAACTCTCATTGCATAAGGGAAATAAACCAGACTAACAATTGAATTCAAAAATGTGATGATCATGCCGATACGATAACCGATCGCATAAATTCCGACATCATATAAAGATCGTGCAGAAAGATAGGTCAGCATATATCTGTCTGATACTTTGAGTATAAGCATAGCAAAAGTGCCGGGTATCATGATAAGCCCGAAGGACAGCATTTTTTTCACAATCGGTAAAGAAAATATTCGTTTCTCGGTGATCTGAGCTGCAAAATCTCTCATGATAGAGCTCATTACTCCAATTGCCACCAGTACAGCAAGCGCTGATGATATCGTCATTAACATAAATATTGTATCCAATGAAAATCTGGAAGCAATTGCAGCAACAACTAACAAGATCAATAAAAGAATATGCTTGAAATTCCCAACAAGTATGTACTGTTTTGAGCGCTCCATCATATTCAGAATGCTAAGCACCATACCGTAAATAACGTCAAAAAAGAGGATCACACTTACCCAGATCATGATGTGTGCATAATCTGGTGAGCGAAGAATAAGTTGGGAAAGCTCTCCTCGGAAGATCACAATAATCAGAGAGAGAATGACTCCGAATACAAGGAGTGAGATGAAAATAGAACTGATCAAAGTATAATGATATTCCGGGGTTTTCTTGTGGTAAAAATACGAAAAAATTGCCTGCTGAAATCCGAGAAAATAAAGCAAACTTGCGAAGGAGATAAAAACTACGATGTTTGTATAAATCGCATATTCCTGAGGAATAAGAAAGTGGGTAAAAACAGGCAGAAGTGCTAACAGAATAACCTTCTGCAGCAGATTTCCTGCAGTGTAGTGTAGTATTTTTTCGACGTATTCCTTCATTTAGAAAGTACTCGCTTGTACATCTCTACAGTTTGTTGAGCGATTTTATCCCAAAGAAAATTTTTTCTGATATGATCCCTAAGAGCAAAATTTTTATTCTTTTCTAACGATTTTTTCGTGGTTTTTATTATCGAGTTTATTGATGATGGTTCCGCATATTCTGCAAATTGCTCGAAATACTCTCTCGTTCCGCCATAAGGAGTGATGACAATATTTGCACCAGCAAGACCCGCTTCCAACGCTGCACGACCCGGGGTTTCGTAGCGAGTGGGCAGAATAAAAGTATGACATGCTGCATAGGCAGATGCGAATATCGGATTGTCATGCTTGAGCCATTTAATATAAGTGATATTCTTGGATTTTCCAATTTCCTCTCTGCATGCAGCTCCTTTCTCATTATTCAGAATATCAGCAATGATCACAGAGGGATGATCGATCTTCTGCATGGCTTTGACGATGTTCAAGCCGTTTTTGCGCATAGGTCCAAGATGTCCCACGTACAAGATAAAATCCTTAAGCCCGTATTTTTTCTCAAAAAGTGAAGGATCAGCATGGGCAAATCGTTCCTCAACGCCATTTTGTATGACTTCGAGCTTCTCTCTTTTTACACCAAGTGCACCGCATAGAAGATTTCCTTCATCACGGGTGTTCGGCAAAACCATTTCTGCATTATCACAAATATATTTTGTAAAGAAGTAATCCGAATATGTTCGTTTAAAGATCTTTCTGAAAGGCGCTTCAAGCATTCTGTATAGATGTATCTTCTGGGCTGAATGATTACTGTAAAAAATCGGATTTACAACGTACTTCGCACTATTGACTACCAGATTTTTGGCTAATGAAAAAGTGGAAATACTTGCATTAAAAATATGAACAAGATCATCATTTCCGAGTTTCATATCTGTATCCCACATATCGAAGAGTTTTGCATCAATTTCTCTATGCTGTAGTGCTTTTTGCAATTGCAGCAATTTGTATGTAGGTCCGCCCTTATTCAGCATTATAGACTGATAGCTTGTTAAAAATATTCTCATACGTTTCTTTTCCCTTTCTTCGATTCATAATTATACAAAATATCGCGCCAGTGCTTTTTTCTTGTTCGCTCAAGATTTGATATCCATTCTACCTTTTCCGGTTCCTTCCAATTTAATTCATCGAGTTTAATTGATTTTTTTATAGCTGTAATCACAGATTTATTATTGTAAGAAATCTTGAACGAAAATTCGGAGGTTTCATTTTCAAAATTACAATTTATTTCATCATTTGCAAAATTTAGCTCATACTGGAAGCTTAAACGCTTTTTCCACCAATCCGAAAATTCTTTATAATTCATTTTATTGATATTCTTGGAATTTATATATTCGAATATTTTATTAAATAAATTCAATTGATCATGCGAGGGATGATGATAAATGAATATCGGATCATTCAAAGCAATTTGCCTATCAATAAATTTCTTGAAATATTGCCATTTTTCTTCATCAGTAAAATGCGAACGACGTAATCTACCGGTGCTTACGGGATGAATTGGAATCTGCAAGACACTTGATTTTTTGCCTTGTATATATGGATAAAATGGCAGATCATCATAATCAAGAGTAAACTCTGACGAATAATCAAAATCAAATTTTTCCAGAACTTTTGCCAGATTTTCATTCCAATCTCCAAAAGGTGCAGCAAAACCTGTTACTTCTATCCCAACTTCTTTTAAATCCTCCAAGCCATTTTTAATATTCTCAAGGTTTGTTTTATAATCATGGAAAACCAGATGGCGTCTGCAATGCAGCGCAATCTCCTGATCATCCATTTTCTTATACGCATTTTTTAAAGTCTCTTTGGAAACAGTATCTACAAACCAGGTTCCACAGATATTATTTTTTTTGCAGATTTTATGAAATTCCAGCGCTTGCCGGGTACTGCAATGATCAGTGTCCACACGAAACATGAAAAGATTTTTCCAAGTTTTTGGGAACTGCCATAATTGCACAAAAGGCAGATCTCGTTGCAGATAAAGAAATTCCAGGATTTTGGATAATATTTTCCGTATTTTACCTTTAGATACTTTTGCTACAATCTCGGAAGGCAGCTCTTTTCGTTCTACCCAGATTTTTTTTCTAATAGAATTTGTATCCAAAATTACCGCATTCACATCAAATGGAATGAAAAGAATATGTCCTTTCCCGACCTTTTGGGATTGGACATTTAATGTTCTATCAATAATTTCAAATGATTTATCGCTAAGTTGAATAAATTTCGTGTGAAAATCTATTAATCCTAATTCGGCAAATATTGAATCCGATGGCATCACTAAATATTTGATATTCTTAGAACGAAACTTGTTATTTGTTGTTTTTGCATAAGCCGATGATGAGAATAGAACAGCACCACCATTTTGAGCGAACTCTTTTACTCTCGAATATTGTTCATTATCAAGAACATCATTTATAATAAGGACTGAATAGCTCTCAATCGAAATCGGTTTTTCAAGTTTGATAATTTCATATTGCAACCCCTCCTGCTGCAATACAATTTGCCAGCCCGGTTGAGATCGATAAAGTCCAATCAGTATTTTCATAAATTATTATCTATCAGCTTAATAAGTTTTGTTTCTCGATTTCTAAGAGAGAATTTCTCTGTTACTCTCTTTTGAGCTTTGGAAGATTTCATAGATATCAGAGCTTTCTCAATAGCATTTACCGTAAGTTCTACATCTCCAAATTCTGTATAAAAACCAGTTTCGCCGACAATCTCCGGCATGGCACCTCTTAGTGTAACAACAGGAACACATCCAAAACTCATGGCTTCCAGAAGTGCTACACCAAAGGATTCTACAAAAGAAAGCTGGCAGTAAACTTTTGCTTTTTGCAGCCATTCAAAAACTTGCTTTTGTTCCAATTTTCCGGTAAATGTTATTTGGGGATTAATTTGTAAAATTTCTTTTCTTATCTTTTCATCGTAATTTCCAATTATTATGAAATTATGATCAGGAAATGAAAGTGAGGATTTTGCAAAAGTATCCAATCCTTTTAATCTATATATGTTATTAATCGCACTTCCTACGGTAATAATTACATCTTCTTTTGTGAAATTTTCAACATTAGCATCAATTCCCAGTTCAATTTTGGTAATTTCTTTACGGGGAACTATTTTTTTAATTTCCTTCTGTAAATACTCCGAAACAGTGAGAATTCTATCTGTATTGTAAAGCATGAACATTAATCTATTAATGCGAATTATGCCGGAATATCCACCGTAGGCAAATTGAGGCAGCTTAGCAACCTCATATCCACCGACTATAAGAATCGTTCTCTTCCTCAATATTTTAGCAAATAGGACTGTTACAAATGCCCGAAAATCAGCAAACCAGATAAATGCAATATCTGACTTTCGAAGATTCTTCCAGATAATGATGATTGTTTTAATGGCATCTCGTACTGTTTTCTTTATTCCAATGAAGTTAGCTACTCTAATATTGAAGTGTTTTCTGATAATCTCGATATCTCTAAGGACAAAAGCGACAGAGTAGGATGAAACAAAAAAAACTGTTATATCCCTATTTTCCATTAGCTGCTTTATCGAATAATCTTAGATATTTTCTCGGCAACCGATTCCGGATCCAGCCGAAAATATGAGTACACCTCTTCACTGTTGCCGGAGATACCGTAATGAGTTACACCAAAAGCATGCACACGCGCCGGTAAGCCAAACTCATTCATTTTTGCAGCAACGATCGAGCCCATTCCTGTATTGACATTATGATCCTCACAGGTAAACACATTTTTATTAGCTGCGATTTTTCTCAGATCATTTTCCTGAATTTGAGATATGGATGAGATATTCCACACATCAATAAAAATTCCTTGTTTTTTTAAGAGTTCATGAACTTCCAACGCTTTTTCAACCATTACTCCCGTGGCGATCAATGCAGCATCTTTTCCTTCTCGAAGATGGTCAGCTGAACCGTACCGGAATACATAGTTCTTACCGTAAAATTCATTTCCCTGCTCATCTTTGATAATAGCAGTGCCCGATCTTCCAATTGGGACATAGAAATTACCTGACATTGAAGAGATAAATCGAATGATCTTATCTGTCTGGTTCCCGTCGGCAGGAATAATAATTCTAAAACCATATAAATTGCTCATTAAGGAAATATAATCAATACACTGATGGGTTTTGCCATCCTCACCCACATTCAGCCCGACATGAGTTGTTACGAGCTTCAAATTGGTTTTATTAATATCATTCAAACGCTGCTGGTTGTAGGTTTCATCAACTCCGAACACACCAAAATCAGAGAAGAAGGTTACGATATTTTCTTTTGACATCACACCTGCTACCACTGCGGTATTATGTTCCTGAATACCTCCCTGATAAAATTTGGCTGGATTTTCCTTTGCAAATTGAGATGTTTTCACAGAACATGCAAGATCGCAATCAAAGACAGCAAACTGCACGTCTTTGTTTATCTGAACCAGATCAGCGAGCGCTTTTCCATAAGCATTTCTGCATGCAACTGGCTTATTCTTTGAATAAAAGATACTTTCACCCTTCTTAATATGTGGATAATTCGGATGGAATACTTCAGGTTCGAGAGGTACAAATTGTTCTCTCATCTTAATATATTTATCAAGATCATTTTGTAATCCCAGCTCATCGAGTGCTTTTCCACATTCATCATAAGTGAGAGCTTTTCCGTGAAATCCTTCATCATTTTCCATGAAAGATACACCGTGTCCCATTACTGTATGAGCGATGATCACAGTCGGATTATCACTTGCATTTGCTATATCCAACGCATCAAATATCTCATTGAAATCGTGCCCGCAGATCTCAATTACATCCCATCCGTCCGATTCATAATTTGCTATGATATTTTGAGGCATCACATCATGAATGGTTCCGCTAATTTGGAGTTGATTATAGTCCACAAGTGCAGTGATGTTTGAAAGATCATACTTTTTCGCAAATCTTCGGGCTTCTGAAATTTGTCCTTTCTGTTGCTCCCCGTCACCCATGCACACATAGACATTATAATTCATACCTTTTTGTTTGCCTGCTAAAGCAAATCCTGCTCCTGCGGAAAGTCCTTGCCCCAAATTTCCGGTTGCCCATTCAACACCCGGCACGTCCTGCTCTATATGACCTTCAAAGATACTTCCAGCTTTTCGAAAATATGCAATTGCATCATCAATATTGAAAAACCCGAAATGCCCGAGAACAGAATAAATACCCGGTGCAGTATGTCCGTGGCTTATCACAACTCTATCACGATTTTCATTCTTTAGATTTTCAGGATTTATATTTGCATATGCATAGACAGCGAGATACAGGTCAAGAGATGACATTGAGCCGCCCGGATGTCCACTCTTGGCAATGGTTGTCATCTTGATAATATCACCTTTACAGATTCGGCTTAATTCAGTTAGTTGATCGATTGAAAATCTCAAATTCATCATAATGTCAGTCCTTTAAGTATTATTTCTTTCTGGTATTCAATGATTTCTTTGATACCTTTTTCTGCATATTTGAGCATTTTTTGAAGTTGTTCAGAAGTAAAAGGTGTTTTTTCGCTGGCTCCCTGAACTTCAATATAATTCCCATTTTCATCCATTACAATGTTCATATCTACCTGCGCTTCCAGGTCCTCATCATAAGCAAGATCCAGCAAAACAGTATCCTGTACAATCCCTGCACTGATAGCTCCGATAAAATTTATTATTGGGAAATCACTGATCAATTTTCTTTCTCTCATGAATGTACACGCATCATATAATGCAATAAAACTACCATTGATCGAAGCAGTCCGAGTCCCGCCATCTGCTTGTATGACGTCGCAATCCAATATTATTTGTTTATCAGGGATCTGCGTTAAATCGAACACCGCTCGCAGAGATCGTCCTATCAATCGCTGGATTTCCTGGCTTCTTCCTTTGATCTTTCCCTGATATCTGTCACGCAGAATTCGCCTGTTCGCACTTCTCGGAAGCATATCATATTCCGCAGTAAGCCACCCGTGTTTAGCGCCAGTTTCTCGTATAAATTTTGGTACTTTATGATCAATAGAAGCTGTGCAGATCACTTTTGTATTCCCTATTTCAATAAGTACAGAGCCCTCTGGATCATGAAGATAATTTCTTGTAATTTTTATTTCGCGTAGTTGATCAGCTTTCCTATTATCACTTCTCTTGTAGCTCATTGGTTTCCCTTTCTTTATCCTGTTTTTCTTCGATCTCTTTCTTGTGTGGTTTCAATATTTCTTTTATTAACTTCATAAATGTTTGATCATCAATTTCCTTTTTTGACGTTTGAATTGATTTTATCTCTTGTGAGAGTTCTCCCGGAATTTTCTTTTCCAGGGATAAGGTTAATGCAATTGAGCTATTCAGTTCTTTTTCGATATGGTTTGTTTGAGTTCTTCCAGACAAAAATGCCACGATCTCCATTCCGAACAGAATTGTAAGCCAGGTGAAATAAAGCCAGATCATAAAGATCGGAAACGCACCGAGTGTACCATACACAGAACGAACATTCGTAAAAGTGGCGATATACCAGTCAAAACCACCCTTCCCAATTGACCATATTATGCTTGTAAACACAGCTCCTATAAGGGCATGGATCACTTTGGGGTGCACTGGAGTAACAACTTCATAAAGGGTAAAAATAAGAAGTATCATACCTAGATAAGGGAGAAGTTTGATGAATATTCCAATCTGAGTGATCTGGCTGATAACAGGTATTGTTGCAGCCATAAGAAGTGCTGCGACGACAATAAACCCTCCTACAATTGAAGCTATGAAACGTTCAAAATCCTGGAAAACAGATCTTTTTCCCGGTTTCTGCGCCTTCAAGATTTTATCAAAAGTGTGCGAAATTGATTTGAACAGACAAAATGATGTTACAACAAGCAAAATGACACCGATAACGTCGAGACTGGTTCTTCGGGCAAGCATCTCATTAAAAATATCCTTCATAACTTCCGCCGATTTGGGTATGAATGTCTCAAAAATAAAATTGAGAAACACGTCTTTGATCTTTACTACAGTAATATTCGGAGTAAATAGAAATATTACCATGATAAACGGCATGAATGCCAGAAAAGTTATGTATGACAGACCAGTGGCTCGTAAAAATGCCTGATCATCAGTAAAATTTGAATAAATAATCTTAACATTTTGCCAGAATTTTATTAAACCTTTTTTCATACTCCTACTCGTAACGTAAAATTTTTATTGGATCTGATCTACTCGCTTGCATAGCTGGAAAGAAACCTGCCACAAAACCAACTCCGACTGACAGAACAAGTGCGATAATTATCATATTTGGATTTGCTGATGTTGGTGAAGATAGAAATTTTTCTAAAGCCCGAAGAAGTGCCAATCCCATTATAACACCGACAATCCCGCCCAGCAAACTCATGAAGGTTGTTTGAATCAAAAACTGGACTAGGATATCCTTTCTCTTCGCCCCTACAGCCATTCGAACACCAATCTCACGCAAACGTTCTTTTACTGAGGCAAGACTGATATTTGTGATTACAATACCTCCAACGATCAAAGATATCCCGCCAACGATCATTAGGATCAGTTGGGTATCCCTGGAACTCTTTTGAATATTTTCAAGTCTGTCACTATTTGCTCGAACTTCAAAAATCTCTTCACCGCCGCGTAGAGCTTTTAGAAATTGATTCAATCGTTCCTGGGTTGGTTTCACCATTTCTGCTGAAGCGACCTGAAAATTGATCTCGCTTATCGACTGGTCAGCAAATAATTTTTTGATCATTGTAGTAAGCGGAATGAAAGATTGACGATTCAGCCAATCCATGGGATTGTGACCTCTCCAGCCGGCTATTTCCATCTTTTTCTCTTCCATTATTCCAATAACTTTAAATTGACTATTTCTAATCGTGATGTTTCTACCAAGAGCATTTTCTTTGCCAAAAAGCGCATCCTTAACCCTAACTCCAATCGCAATAACCCGGTTTGCCTGCTCTATATCAAATTCCGTAATGAATCTTCCCTCTCCAATATGAAAATTATCTGCTTCCTGATATGCGGGGAAAACACCATTTACACGAGTTGAATAATTTTTATCCTTATACTTCATCTGAAGCCATTTCGAACTTTCCGGGCTGAAATTCAGGAGATCGGGAAAATAATTTCTAATCAATCTCATATCTTTGAGCATCAGACGCTGATCATATATTTGTGAGCGTTTATCGAGGTCAAAGGTCCACTTCGTATCGATCGAAAGCTTGAGCACACCTCCGCGCTCTTCAAGCCAGCGAATTGACTGCTCCCTGCCACCTTGAACAATCGCAAGAACTGCGATGATGGACATCGTGCCAAGAATCACTCCGAGCATTGTGATCAATGTACGTCCAACATTGTGAACCATATCAACGATGCCGAGTTTTATATTATAAAATATGCTCATGAGTTTACGACTTTTCCATCACTTAACTTGATAACGCGCTGCGTCATTTTCGCTATATTGTTGTCATGTGTTACAACGATGATTGTATGTCCCTGCTCATGCAGATCTGAGAATATTTTCATGATACTGCCCCCTGAAGTGCTGTCCAGGTTGCCGGTTGGCTCGTCAGCAAGAATGATAGATGGATTATTCGCCAATGCTCTGGCAATAGCTGTTCGTTGTCTTTCTCCACCCGACAATTCCTGTGGTTTGTGTTTCAGGCGGTGGTCAAGTCCCACACTTTTAAGAACTTCAGATGCCCGCTGTTTTCTCTCTTTCTTATGAACTCCTGCATACATGAGCGGCAATTCAACATTTTCAAGTACATTCATATTCGGCAGAAGATTGAAAACTTGAAAGACAAAGCCGATCTTATTATTACGAATCTCTGCAAGCTTATTGTAACTAAGATCACTCACCTTTTCGTGATCTAGATAATATACACCTTCAGTTGGTGTATCGAGACATCCCAAAATATGAAGTAATGTGGATTTGCCGGAACCGGAAGGTCCCATAATTGCAGTATAAGTATTTTTTTCAATAGAAAGATCAATACCTGCGAGAGCTGGAACTTTTACCTTTCCCATCTGATAGATCTTCGAAATGTTCTCAATTTGTATAACTGCGTTGTTATTCATTTTCTCCTTCTTATGCTCATAGTTCCGGAATTGTATATCTTTAACAGATAGTTTCCATCAAGTTCAATCTTTTGATTGAGTTCTTGCATTAAATAAATATTTTTTAATTGATTTTTATACACTTTTAAATGTGATTCAAACGGAAACCAGATATTTGCGATACATTTTGCTGCTTCTGAAAGAAATTTCTCAGTTTTTGATTTTGCCTTTTCCCATCTGTCTGCATTGACTTTATTTGGAGTAAGGAAGTAATAATTTATTAATAGATCGTAAGATTTATTGATTTTATAAATAGTATTATAAAGATAATCTTCCAGATTTGGAATGTGGTATCGTCTTTTACCAACATCAAGCTGTAATTCGCTAAAATGCTTGCGCACGTCAGCTTCGTAAATCTTGTGCGGCACTTCTTCGTAAGCAAACCTGTATTTTCCATCAGTATGAAAGGGTTGGTGAAGATCAGCAATATAATGCGAGATCACACCAAGCTCGAACACAAGTATTTTTACAGGATTATCAAGAATATGCTTTAGATAATAGCTACAATTAGGATGATATATTAAAGAATCGCGATTCTCGATCATATTCTCTATCAGCTTGGTTTCTTTTATGATTTTCTTCACCACACTTCCATAATGATAGCCGGATCGGTTTGGTGTGCAGTTATAATAATGATTTGTTGTATCGCAGAACAATTTATCCGGAGCGATGATCCCGAGTTCGAAATATTCAGGATATACATTTATCAGCTCATTAAAAAAGGGTGACATTTTAGTTAATGCCAACTTGCATAGTTGTATATGGGTAGCTGGGGTCCAGATCCAATTCATGATGTTTTATTTTCGCATTGCTCGATCCATCTCGCGTTCGGCATCCCGAGCTTTGATCTTATCACGTTTTTCATAAGCCCGTTTACCTTTCGCAAGACCGATAATTATTTTTGCTAATCCATTTTCGTTTATAAACAGAGAAAGTGGAATCAGCGTATATCCTTTTTCGGTGATTTTACTTTCCAACCTGTTAATTTCGTATTTGTGCATAAGTAATTTTCGAGACCGTTTAGGATTATAATCATAATTAAACCCTTTATCATATGGACTTATATGAAGATTTTCAAGCCAGAGTTCACCTTCTTTTACTCGAGCATAGCTGTCTGTAAAATTTACTCTTCCTTCGCGTATGGATTTGATCTCATTTCCAGTAAGAACAATGCCCGTTTCATAGGTTTTCTCTATGTAGTAATCCTTTGCTGCCTTCTTATTTTTGAACTCCATGCTTATTTTTTATAATATTCAATGATTTCCTGTAATATCCGTGTGAGAGAAACTTTGGGTTTATAATTGATATCCCTTCCTGCTTTTGAGAGGTCTGGAATTCTTCTTTTCATATCCTCAAAACCTTCTTCGTATGCTTCTTCGTAAGGAATAAGTTTGATCTGGGATTTACTATTTGTGAGCTCTTTTACTTTTTTAGCCAGGTTGTATATAGAAATTTCCTCACTCGTGCCAATGTTATATATTTGACCGATGCACTTCTCATTATCCATAAGCTTCACAATAGCTTCAACAATATCCCCAACATAGCCAAAGCAACGGGATTGTTTGCCATCTCCATAAACAGTGATGGGGTGATCGAGCAGCGCCTGCTGCACAAAACGAGGAACTACCATTCCATACTGCCCTGTCTGCCGAGGACCAACAGTGTTGAAAAGTCGTGCAATAACCACAGGCAATTTCTTTTCATGAAGGTATGCCAATGCGAGAAACTCATCTATTGCTTTGGACTCTGCATAGGACCATCTTCGGATTGTTGTAGGACCATATACTCTCATCGCATCTTCTTTAAAAGGAAGCTCATCGGATTTTCCATATACTTCAGAAGTGGAAGCAATGAGTATCTTTTTCTTATATTTGTTCGCAATCTTTAAAAGAACCTCAGAGCCACCCACATTTGTTTCAATAGTTTGAACGGGATTATCGACAATGAACCGAACACCAACGGCAGCAGCAAGATGATATATCTGATCACAACTTTTTGCTAATTCATCTACTAACTCATGATTAAATATTGTATCGATATGCACCTCGAGATTCTTGTGACGATAGATGTTTTTTATATTTGCCAATCGTCCGGTAGAAAGATTGTCTAATATCACCACATAATGTCCACCCTTCAGTAAGTACTCAGCAAGATATGATCCGATAAAACCCGAACCGCCGGTAATTAAAATTTTCATTACTACTCCTACATATAAATATTTTTACCACACGTCTTCACTACGTTACGCCGTTGCAGGCTAAAAGCACGAAAACAGGTTTTTAGAGAAAATATTCTTCTAAACATTATTTATTTTATTAATTTCGTGTATTTCGTGGTTAGGCATTTTTCTTCTTGTTATTAAGTAAAAAATTAATAGTTTTATATAACCCATCCTTGAATGGAATTTCAACTTTATAACCTAATAAATCTTCAGCTTTTTTTATTGATGCCAAAGAATGTTTCACGTCCCCACTCCGATCTTCATCAAACTGGGGGCTAATATCCTTATGAAGATAATCATTTATCATTTTAACAAGCTCCAACAATGTAGTACTGGTTTGACAAGCAATATTTATCACCTGCCCTGCAGCATTCGGGGCTACGCATGCAAGCAGATTTGCTTCAATTACATTCTGTACATAAGTAAAGTCCCTGGATTGTGTGCCGTCTCCATAAATTATTGGTTGTTTGTCCTCTGCAATGAGTTCTATGAATTTAGGAATTACGGCGCTGTATTGTGAAAATGGATCTTGATTAGGTCCAAATACATTAAAATAACGAAGGCAAACAGTTTCAAAATTATAAATTTTTGTATATATCTGGCAATACCGTTCAGCAGTATATTTCGATAACGCATAAGGTGAAAGCGGTCGAATGAACATATCCTCTCTTTTGGGAAGCTCTTCACTGTCACCATATATCGAGGAAGACGAAGCATATACTATTCTTTTCACATCAAATTCTCGAGCAGCTTCCAGGATATTTAATGTTCCCAGAATATTAACATCATTCGTTGTTATAGGATCGTTAACCGAACGTGGAACAGAAGGGAGTGCCCCTTGATGTATAACATAATCAACACCACGAACCGCATCCCTTACTGTATGAAAGCTTCGTAAATCCCCTTCAATGAGCTCGAAGTTCTTATAATTATTGAAGCTAAAAATGTTTTCTCGTTTTCCCGTAGAGAAGTTATCGAGAACACGAACATCTTCTCCCCTGTTAAGAAGCTCTTGTACGATATTAGAGCCGATAAATCCAGCACCACCAGTAACTAAATATTTCATTATGTACTCCATTATTAATAGTACTTCAAACACGATATACTGCTTTTTTAGGCAAGTTTTTCACAATATTTGCGATTCTTGATATTTACCCAGCCAAGTAAAGATTTTTATTATGAATACAAAATATATTTTTTAACTTAATAACTTATCAAAATTGTTTTTTTCTAATATTTTTTACTTTTGTGCCAATATTTCATTAACAATTATTTGAGCAGCATTTCCAGAGCCAAATAATTTATGTGAAAATTTGATCTTCCTGTCTTTCATAAGATTATAAGCATCAATAATATTATCTTTATTAGTACCGGCTATAATATTGTATCCATATTTTACTAACTCAGTCCATTCTGTTTCATCTCGAATAGTTATACACGGCTTCTCAAAAAAATATGCTTCTTTTTGAAGTCCCCCACTATCAGTAATAACAAGAGAGCAGTGTTTTATTAAATAAAGCATCTCTAAATATCCAAGTGGGTTAATTAACTTAATATTACTCTCTTGCAAAGTTGAATGCAGCGCAATGAGTTGCTTCTTTGTTCTAGGATGTATTGGAATAATGATTGGGATTTCTTTTGAAATGATTTTAAATGCATTATAAATCGACTTTAGTCTTGTTTCATCAACTGTATTCTCTTCTCTATGGATTGTAGTCAAAATATATTGAGATGGGATGTCTTCAATGGG
>Ga0209834_10000192_pt1 | contig 37503 bp, 38 predicted proteins | sample Mar14236cmmetaG_FD_184134 | JGI IMG/M metagenome (GOLD analysis project Ga0209834, IMG submission 184134) | Marine hydrothermal vent microbial communities from Guaymas Basin, Gulf of California to study Microbial Dark Matter (Phase II) - Marker... ... | reverse complement strand
CCTCGTCCCCCCGCGGGTACCATTCCACGGCATTATATGCATGCTGCAAAAGGTAGGGACTCTTCTCCGAAATAAGCCTGTTTGGCACTCCCATCGATTCTCCGTCCATTGCTTTTTTCTTTTTTTCTGCAATTATGCTATAATTTTTTATGATAACAAAAAAAGTCGCAAATAGGGAAACAATCAAATTAGTTAGTGCTATTTTACCGGCATGTTGCCTGATCACCAGTACCCCTTATCAAGCCCGGTTTGTATTGACTTTCCACGTTAAATCGGCTACCTGAAAAGTACATTTTTTCACAAGTGAGGCAGCCCATGGAGGACATCCAAAACCATAAAGATTATAGAAACATAGACATCGATCAGGTAGGGGTCAAGGGTATCAGGTATCCCATCACGGTTCGTGACAAGGACATGGGCAAGCAGCAGACCGTCGCAGAGATCAATATGTACGTGAATCTGCCCAGAACTTACAAAGGTACCCACATGAGCCGCTTCGTAGAGATTCTCAATGAGTACAATCGCCGGATATCCATCCAAAATTTCTCGGATATCCTCGAAGAAATGAAAAAAAGGCTAAACGCCGAAAGCGCCCATATGGAAATCACCTTCCCCTACTTCATCAACAAACCCGCCCCTGTCACAGGCACCGAGGGCCTCATGGAGTACAGGTGCACCTTTAAAGGATCCCTTAACAGCAAAGGAAGCGACCTGATCGCTATGATTCATGTGCCCATCTGTACCCTTTGCCCGTGTTCCAAGGAAATAAGCAATTATGGCGCACACAACCAGCGGGGCGAGGTAAGGCTCCAGGTTCGATTCAAGAAATTCGTTTGGCTTGAAGACCTAATTAGGCTGGTGGAAGACTCTGCATCGTGCGATGTCTACTCGGTGCTCAAGAGGGAAGATGAAAAGTACGTAACGGAAAAGGCATATGACAACCCGCGCTTTGTGGAGGATATTGTAAGAGAAATTGCCCTCAAGTTAAACAATGACCCTAATATCACCTGGTTTGCGGTGGAATCGGAAAACTTCGAATCTATCCATAATCATAATGCGTATGCGTATGTGGAAAAACACAAGAACAGGTGTAAGGCGTGAGGCGTAGGGTATTAGGAATAATGGAATGTTGGAATATTGGAATACTGGGATAGTTGGATAGTTGGATATCGACCTATGGTTTTCTTTCGAAACCTATCGTTCCATTATTTCCTGAATTATGGGACAGCGGCCAATCATTATGGCAATTTGTCGGCCCCCCCGAACAACATAGTCGGAATTGGAGGAAATCATGAGCGAAGATCTCAAAAAGATGTACCGCACTGTAATGGACGACCACTTCCCCCTTGAAATGAAGATATCCTTTGGGGACCAGGAATTGGTTTACAGGAAACGCTCATGGAAAATAAGAGACGAAAAAACCGGAGAACTAATCGAAAAAGGATTGCGTTACGGAGAAAACCCGGGACAGGAAGCCGCCCTCTACGAGCTTGTGAATGGGAATCTGGTACTGGGCGGTTGTGAATTCATACGCCCTGGCCTGGGACTGGTTTCTGCCTTGACCGAAGATGACATGATCCAGAGCGGCAAGCACCCGGGCAAGATCAATCTCACTGACGTGGACAATGCCCTTAATATAATGAGATACCTTGAGCAAAGGCCAGCGGTAGTAATCGTAAAGCACAATAACCCGTGCGGCGTGGCTTACGGTGAAACATTAGCGCAGGCCTATGATAGGGCCAATGTGGCAGATCGCATTGCTGCATTCGGGGGATGTGCCCTTTTCAACAAGCCCATGGACAAGGAAACAGCAGGGCTTGTATCTCAAAACTACTTGGAGGTAGTGGCCGCCCCGGACTATGAGGAAGGCACCGTTGACATCCTGGCCCAAAGGTCCAACCTCAGGATAATCCGGGTGCCTAAAATGGACAGACTATCAGAGTATGCTGCCTTGCGTTTCGTGGACTTCAAGAGCCTCATAGACGGGGGCATCATTGTGCAGCAGTCTCCCCTAAACCGCATCCGAACCGCTGAGGATTTTACCCTTGCAAAGACAGAATATCAGGGAAAGACATACGTTATCGAGCGAAAACCCACGGAAAAAGAGCTGGCTGACATGCTGTTTGGCTGGCAGGTGGAGCAGGGAATTACTTCCAATTCCGTAATCTACGTAAAAGATGGCGTGACCGTTGGTATTGGTACCGGTGAGCAGGACAGGGTGGGAGTAGCTGAGATTGCCATTTTCAAGGCCTATACGAAATACGCCGATGCCCTTTGCTTTAGAAGGCATGGAATCCCATATAAGGACCTCCAACTCCAAGTGGAAAAGGGCAAGAAAAACAGGGCCCTTCTTGAGGAAATAGACGAAGAAACAAAACGAAATAAGGGAGGCCTCATTGGTGCTTGTATGATTTCTGATGCCTTCTTCCCCTTTCGCGACGGGGTTGATGTGGCTATACGCGAGGGCATCACTGCCGTGGTTCAGCCAGGGGGCTCCTTAAGGGACTTTGAGGTGATTCAGGCGTGCAACGAGGCAGAACCCAAGGTTACCATGGTTTTCACAGGACAAAGGGCCTTTAAGCACTAAAACAACCTTAGCTGTTCATGAACCTTGCCCCTTGGTCTCCAATCCGAACGCTTGAGCGGAGAAATCAGTTTACCAGGTATCCTTTGAAGGAACCGAGAAGGGTCTGCTTTGAGTGGCCTACCATTTAGGTTCCTGCGTCTTGCCCACGAAAGAACCAATATCCTTTCAGCCCTAGTCATTCCCACATAAAACAGCCTCGCTTCCTCTGCATCGTCCTTGCCTCCAAACAGCGTGCAAGGTATGAGCCCGTCTTCGCAACCCACTATGAACACCACTGGCCACTCAAGCCCCTTTGCCCCATGAAGTGTCATAAGGGCAACCTTATCTCCAGCCAGCAGCACATGATCAATGCCACGGTCCAGGCAAACCATCTCGACAAATTCTGCCAGAGCCCCCCTATGCTCTTTGGCAATCAATGAAAAGCGCCTAATCGCCTCCTCCCCTTCCTCCGGTAGGTCCCCCCAGTCGTGGCTGTCCACCGCCCATTGGACAATCTTTTCAACTGATCCGTCGGGTAGTTCAATTTCATTTACTGCCTCAGGTCCCTTAACGTTGTGTTTCCTTTTGAGCTCCCTGTAAACCTCCCTATAATATATGTTCTCAGGATTCGAAATGAACTGAAGAAAGCGCCATACAACGTTTACCGGAAAATGTTCAATCAATGGAACATCGCCCGAAACAATAAAAGGGATACCACGGCGCTCCAGGGCCTCTTTGAGAGCAGTAGCCTGGGAGTTAAGCCTGTAAAGCACTGCAAAGTCCCCGAATGACAGTGATTCACTGCCTGAAGACGAATCCACGCGCCCGCTGTCCAGGGAAAAATATGACACCCCACCCATTAGCCTTTCAATGGTCTCCACTATCATCTCTGCCTCTTCGGCCTCAGTACCGCAGGGTGCAGTAAAAACGTTATCACCCTCCCCAACCTGTGATTCTAAGGCCTCGCCCATGCCAAGGACACTCGCAGAGGCTTGCAGAATCTTGTTTGTGGACCGATAGCTTCGTTTAAGGGTGATGATAGCCGCACCAGGAAAGTCTTCCAAAAACCTGTAGAAACTTGTTACATCTGCGCCTCTAAACCCATAAATGGCCTGATCTGGATCTCCGATGGCAAAAAGATTACCTCCGCCTGCCTTTACCAGCATCTTGACCATTGCGGCCTGAACGGGGTTGGTGTCCTGGTATTCATCAACAAATATCCATTTGTACCTGGATCCATAAACACGTCTCACGCCCTCATGCCTTTCCAACAACCTGAAGGTCTCCACTTCCAGATCATCCAGATCCACCATACCCAACTGTTCAAGGTGCAGCCTGTACCGCTCCAGTAGCTCCTTTCCAACCCCACTGAACCGCCCACCCTCATAATGGCCACCGTGCAGTTTATACTCGTAAAGGGCTCTCCGAAATCTCGTCAGCCCTGGCCTCCTTCCGGTGAAATCACTTAGTATCTTATTGGAAAGAAGAAGGGAATCAGACTCCCCACATAGCACCAGGGGCCAAGGCAAACCCGTCTTCTCCCTTTGCTCCTTTAGCATCTCGAGGCACAGGCTGTGAAACGTTGAAATATTAAGCCGGTCGCATAGAGACTCTCCCACGAGCCTCTCAAGCCTCGATCTCATTTCCTGGGCCGCCTTTCGCGTAAAGGTCAGGGCGAGGATTTGCTCGGGGCTGGCCAGACCTTCTCTCAGAAGATAGGCTATTCTATGTGTAAGGGTCATGGTCTTGCCCGTTCCAGGCCCCGCTTTCACAAGCATGTGCCCGCCACCAGAGGTTACAGCATTGCGCTGCTCCTTGTTCAGTGGGTCAAGGATCGGGTCTATATTACCCACCTCAGCCTTGGCCTTTTTCCTGACGGCCAATCCCGTCCTTCTTGTTACCTTTTCCAGGGTTGGTGTTCCTGACCTCCTACCCCGGTCTTCTGCCCTCTGGAAAAGCGCTGCCTGTCCCTTTAATGAAACAATCTCATGGTCTTCAAAAAGCCTTATTCGGCCGTACTCACCATCAAACCCGGCCTCCCGAATAACGCGACCACCCCTCATCCTCTCTATTGCTTCCCTCAGCAAAGGACCTCCTTGTTTTTCAATGGACTCCAGCGGAGCATCCATCAGGATGAATAGCTCCGGACCTAGATTATGGAGTAGAGCCACGTACTCGGCGGCCACCTTCTTTGAACCTGAGCCGCAACGCAGAATCTCGGAAAGGATCTCTGTTAAAGGAATCAGGCTTACAAAGTCTTTACTCAAAACCGGTTTATCTCTGTCCGCAAGCTCAAACACCCGATGAAGGACACCAACTGTTAGAGGTTTCCCACACTCAGGGCACAACCCATGGTTTTGCCTTGTTTCATAAGGGTCAAGCCTCACGCCGCATTTTCTGTGACCATCCAGGTGGTACTTGCCCTCTTCAGGGAAAAACTCGATGGTTCCCATAAACCCTGTCCCTTCGGCCATGGCCTTCACCATTGAGTAATAATCAAGCTCCGTGTCAAATAGGTTTGCCTCCCGCCCCAACTTTGATGGTGAGTGGGCATCGGAGTTAGACACCAAGATATATCCATCCAGTGCGCTTAAGAGCCGGTTCATCGGAGGATCAGAAGAAAGCCCCGTCTCTAGGGCATGAATATAACCGCAAAGGTCCCCAAAGCACTCTTCTATGTGATCAAAGCCAGACTTTGATCCAAACAGAGAAAACCACGGGGTCCAGATGTGGGCAGGAATAAAAAATGACCTCTCATCTGCCTCCAGCACCACTTCCAGCAGGTCTCGCGAGTCCAGTCCCAATATGGGCCTCCCATCGGATGTGATATTTCCAATGGCCTCCAGTTTATGATTCAGCCGCTCGGCACTTTCAAAATCAGGCATTAAGATGAGATGATGGAGCTTACGGGTCTTCCCATCTTTTTTGTATATGCAACTGATCTCCACACTCAGCATGAATAGAACCTTGCACTCACACGCCTTGGGGACCTGGTCTTTTGTGGCCTTCTCAAGTTCGGGCTTAAGGCGGTAGAGGCCCGGTGCGGCAGGCGTTAGTTTTTCTTTTAATTCCTTTAGCCATGCCGGATGGGTAAAGTCCCCAGTGCCCACAACCGCTATACCCTTTTTTTGGCCCCAGAGGGAAAGGTGTTCAGGGTCAAGCTGTTTTGATGTGGCCCTGGAATACCTGGAGTGGATATGTAAATCTGCAATGAATTTCATGCATGTCAACAAACAACAGTAAGAGCCCCATGTCAAGGGAGTTTCTTTCCAATAAACGCCCCTGAACCGGACAATGACATGGCTTTAACAGTACTCCTGACCGCGTGGGAGGAATACTATGAACCTGTTGTCGCCCAGTGGAGAAAAAGCGAAAACCGACCAAAGGCTAACCAAGGCTTACAGGCTATTAGCGGAGGGAGCCGAGGCGCCCGGAGAATTCTGGCAGGAAGCGGTCTCCAAAATTTATAGGGCCAGGTAACTAGTGAATTCGGGCCAAGAGAATTATTTATTGAGAGCCTAACAAAAAGCTTGCTTTTTTCAAAAAACAGTTTATGGTGAGAGTGTCTGCTTAGGGAGGAGTCCCTGGCAGGGAGTGGTTTCGTACTCAGGCAGGATCCATTTGACAGAGTGGCCCCTGAAGTTTGGAACCAGGAAAATCTAAGAAGGAAAGGGGGTGTCACTATGGCAAATGGAATCGTAAAGTGGTTTAGCGACCAAAAAGGTTACGGCTTTATCGAGCAAGAAGACGGTCCTGATGTATTCGTACATCACACCGGCATCAATGGCAGCGGTTTCAAGACCTTGCGCGAAGGCGACCGAGTTACCTTTGACATCGAGCAAGGCACAAAAGGACCCGCGGCGGTTAACGTAACAGTTCTTTAAACACTTCTAGCACGAGGATCGGGGCATTTCGCTTTTACATAAAGCGAGTACCCCGATTTCATTTTTCTCTCATTCTTCGGATATCTTTCGTCAGGCGTCTGTCTTCTAATTATTGAGATCCCGGTTCATCTTCCCGCTGATGTACCCTTCCAGATCCAATGACACGTGGTGAAAACCGATCTCCCGAAATCTTTTCACCACTTGCTCCCTCAGACCTCGCTCAAGAAATCTTTCTATATCATCTGGAAAGACCTCTATCCTTGCCACCGTCCCGTGATGCCTGACCCGTGCTTGATTGAAGCCCTTTTCCAGCAGAAAGTCCTCTGCCTGCTCCACCATTGTGAGCTTTTCCAAGGTTATGGGTTCGCCATATGGGATCCTTGTGGCAAGGCAGCTCATGGAGGGGTCGTCCCAGGTGGGTAGTCCCATCTCCTTCGATAAAAACCTTATTTCATCCTTCCCGAGATCCGCATCCACCAAGGGGGCCATGGCCCCGGCCTCCTCTGCCGCGCGAAAGCCTGGCCTAAAATCTACGAGATCGTCCTTGTTGGCACCATGGATGACATGGGCCAGGCCTTCTTTCTTTGCGATGTCCACAAGCTGGTTCATCAGGATCTTCTTACAGTGATAACACCGCTCGGGTGGGTTTGATATAAACTTTGGGTCTCCCATTTGATTGGAAAAAATAATCAGATGCCTGATACCCTGCTTTCTTGCAAAATCTCTGCCCTTGGTCTCTTCGCGAGAAAGATAGGTAGGTGAGGTGGCAGTTACAGCCAGTACATTATCTCTGCCAAGCGTATCTTCAGCCATGGCAAGCAAAAAGGAACTGTCCACACCGCCTGAGAAGGCAACAACAGTGGACCCTAGTTCTGCCAGGCGTACCCGCAGTCTTTCAGCCTTTTTTCTTATTTGGTCTATCCTTTTGGGTTGTTGATTTTTTCTCACTTTTTTTCTCCATCAACTCTTGCGGGTCTGTGGCAAAGGCCTGAGCGTTCCAACGAGAGACCGCAAAGACCCAAGGGCTCAACCGGTCATTTAGTTGCCTTGCCTTGAATTCAAGCTCCTTCGTGCTGACCTCACTCTCGGCCTTTTGCGCCTTGGTCTCCTTTTTCTCGTCTTTGCTGTCATTGATGGGTGTTTTCTTTGGTGTCGGGACATAATCAACTGCTATCTTTAAGTAGTACCCCTCCTTCCCATTACTCTTCGACATTCCGGGGTATATCTTGTAGCGAGTACCGTCAAAAAGCTCATACGCCAAGTACCTGTCCTCATCTATCCCGAGGCTTTTTGCATCCCGCCCAGGGTCCACCACGTCCGTCATGCTCAAAAAGGAAATCGCTCGCTCAAGCCTGTTGACCTTTGCCTTGTTCAATTTTTTGCCCCTCAGTATGCCTACGGGCTGAAGTTCCTTTGCCTTTTCTTGTCTTTCAAGGGCATACAGCACCTTGTCCCCTTCAGCAAAGCAGGATATGCGCCTGATGTTTTCAGGTTTCACCTTTATCAGATCCTTATCAAGCCAGCCCTTTGGATTGGTGTCTGTGATTGAAAAGCTCTTATCCACAAGATAAACGGTGTCCTGCCCGGCCAGCCTTACGTACTGGCCACCCATGGCCGTTTGCTTCTCCCTCGAGCCATGCTGCTTGCCTATGATAATCGCTCCAAGCTCGTTGCCATCCTTGTCCTTGAAGGCTACCAGGGTCCCTTTCTCCTCAGCATCTGCCCCCTTCCTCAATGGAGAGATCAACTTCAAGCGCGATAGCACCTCTGGCGTTGCCTGGAAGCTTCTACCCACTTTGAGTTCTATGACCTTCTAGACCAAGTCCCTTAATGGTCTCCATGTCCGGGTTACCCAAATAAGCCACTGTAATAACAAGGACAAGTAAGGGGTTAAGATAGAAAAAGGGGAAACATCCGTCAAGTCTGCTCCCATCGAGCTAATTAAACGTCTCTTCTTTGACCCACTTTAGGAAATCAAGATTTCCCTCCATTACCGGTAGCGTCACCACGCAAGGTACATCATAGCTGTGAAGGGATTTCACCGCCTCCACCAATTTTCCCACCAATTCCTCCTTTGTCTTGAGAATCAGGATTGATTCATTGTCGTCCTGCACTGCGCCCTCCCACCAGTAAAAAGACCTCATGGATTTTATCACGTTGGCACATGCCGCAAGCCTCTGTTCTACAATGGTTTTTCCTATTCTTGCCGCCTCTTCTTCACTGCTTGTGGTAACGTATACAAAGCGAATACTCATCCTCACACCTCCTTGCTGATCTCCTACTTTTCCTTGACCCATGACTTTTATTTACCTATACTCGCATTGCATTTAAAAGGCTAGATGCGGACCCGATGAAATCGGGACTAGCTAGCGCGTAGAAAAGGTCGTATATTGAATATCGAATATTGAACAACGAACCGCAGAATTGCGAAGGGGTCACTTCTACATTCGATATTCCTTATTCGATATTCTGCGGTTTTCGGCCTCCTGGGGCATATTTAAGCCCTCGCCTAAACGCGGGCAGGGCTTTCTCTCATTCCCCGGGGGAAACAATAATTAACGGAGGTTATATATGGGAAAGGTTGGAATTATTGGAGTCGGGCAGAGTTCCTTTGTAAGAGGTTATCCCGGTTCAATAAGGGAGCTCGCCTTCGAGGGTTTTAAGGAAGCCATGAAGGATGCGCAACTTACTGTAAAAGACATAGACGCATCCATAGTTTGTTCTGCACCCGAATATGACAAACAAAGATCACCGGCAGGGGTCTTTGCCGAGTACCTTGGCCTGATCCCCCAGCCAACATGCTATCTCGAGAGCTTGTGTTCTTCCAGCAGCATGGGCCTGAGGGTGGCTTACTCCCTGGTAAAGTCAGGCCTGCATGATGTGGTAGCGGTGATCGGGTTTCAAAAGATGTCAGAGATCTCATCGGCAGAGTCCCAGGAAAGAATGGGCAGGGGCGCAGATATCCAGTGGGAGAGCCCTTTTGGCACCATGATGCCGGCCTACTATGCCATGTATGCCCGCGCCCATATGGAAAAATATGGGACCACCCCTGAAGACCTGGCCCTTATCAGGGTGAAGGCCTCGACGTACGGCCAGATCAATGACAAGGCAGTGTACCGAAAGCCTGTCACCCTTGAGATGTTTTCTGATCCAGACAGCCCCATGTCCGGTCCGGTTGCCAGCCCATTACGAGTGGGAGATTGCTGTGCCAATGCGGACGGCGCATCGTGTGTTATCGTGGCCAACGAGGAAAAGGCAAAGGCACTCAGTGACAAGCCCGTTTGGATACTTGGCCTCGGTGCAGCTTCTACTGCGGTTAACCTTGCAGGCCGGGACCTTTTCACCGGCCTCACTGTGGCACAGGAGGCCGCGACGCAGGCCTATGAAATGGCAGGGGTCGGTCCAAAAGACATAGACGTGGCCGAGGTCCATGACTGCTTTACCATCGCCGAGATGATGGCATACGAAAACCTTGGTTTCGCCGAGCCCGGAGGTGGCAAGGAACTCATTAGGGGCAAAGAGACTTACAAGGAGGGCAGCATCCCGGTGAACGTTGACGGAGGCCTTCTGTCAAAGGGCCATCCGGTGGGCGCAACAGGAGGATCTCAGATCAGGACCATCGTGCTTCAACTGAGGGGAGAAGCGGGTGAAATGCAGGTAAAAGACCCTGAAATAGGTCTCGTTCACAATATCGGCGGCGTGGGTCTCTATGGCAACGTGACGATTCTGGGGAGGTAAAAGATGGGCAAAAAGAAAAAGGAAGTAGATGACAGATTCAAGAAGTTTGGAATAGTAAGCTTTACTGGGATAACCAAGGTCAATGACTTTGTGCAATATCTGGAACAAGGGAAGGTCATGGGCATGCAGTGCAAGGGCTGTGGCCGAAAATACTTTCCCCCAAGGGCAGATTGCTGCCAGTGTCTTGACAGTAACATGCAATGGTTTGAGGTATCCGGTACAGGAAAACTGGTAACTTACAGCCAACTGCAATATGCGCCACTGGGATTTGAGGCAGATCTACCTTACTGCATAGCCCTTCTTGACTATGGAGATTACAAGGTATTTGGAAGAATCGCTAAGGACCTGCCAGAAAGTGAATTAAAGATAGGCATGGAGATGAAAACTCAGGCTATAAAGCTGCCCAATGGACAACTCTCCTATGAGTTTACAAGGGTCTGAGATAGATTACTTACTCAGAAATTACCAGACGCCCGCCCCTGTGGTGGGCTTTTTTGTCCCTAATCCAGGGAGCCTTCAATGATGGCCAAAGCGCAAGGAAAAGGTAAATGGATAGAGGTGACTATGGGGGCCGATCCACGGTTGCACGAAGCCATTGCATCATACTTGTTTGACCTGGACTGCTCAGGCGTAGCAGTATCAGACGAGCGCCCTTGGGAAATCAAAGCATATTTGCCGGCAGGCGAGGATACCGTACAAAGGATTGAGTTGCTCAATAAGTACCTACAGGAAATACAGACCTTTTTTCCTCAAGCAGAAATTCCCAGGTTGCAATCCAAATCCATTGAAGAGCAGGACTGGGGGGAAACCTGGAAAAAGTTTTTCAGGCAAGAAAGGGTGACTGACCTTCTCACCATTGTACCTGCCTGGGAAAGGCCTTCAGGACCAGTTACTGAAAAGATTATTCTCATGGACCCGGGTCCTGCCTTTGGAACGGGCAAACATCCTTCCACTAGAATGTGCCTCCGGGCACTGGAAAACATGGCAGGCGAGAGGCCATGGAACATGCTTGACGTCGGGACTGGCAGTGGAATCCTGGCAATATACTCTGCGATCCTGGGCGCCAACAGGATAGTGGCCATAGACATAGATCCAGAGGCCCTAAGGTGGGCAAGACGTAACGCAATGCTTAACAAGGTACAGGATAAGATTATCTTCTCTTCCACATCCCTGACGGAGTTAACGGAAGAGTATCACGTGGTGGCGGCCAATATTGTTTACGAAACCATCTTGGAGCTCAAGGCGGAGCTCGCCCGTGTCACCTGCCCCGGAGGGACTCTTATTTTATCCGGTCTGCTTTTGGATCAGTCAGAAAAGGTGAAAAATGAATTCTGTTTGGAGGGCCTGAGTGTGGTGGACATAAAAAGCGTCGGGGAATGGGCCGCCGTAATTCTAAATAAGAAGAAAGCAAGGGGGCGCTAAATTGAGGCGTTTTGTTGTGGATGATATCCCACCATCTGCCCACAGGGTCTTTATTAAGGGTCCCACAGCCAAACACATCGCCAAGGTCCTGAGAATGGAACCCGGCGATGAACTGGCAGTGCTTGACCAAAAGGGCTCACGCTATCGAGGCAGGATAGCCTCAGTCAACCCTTCTACGGTAGAAGTTGATCTGCTGGACCCATTGCCTTCACCTCAAGAATCACCCCTTCAGCTTATCCTTTGTCAAGCAATCCTCAAGGCCAAGAACATGGATCTGGTGATTCAAAAGACCACCGAGCTTGGAGTATCATCCATTGTCCCCTTTTATTCACAACGAACAGTTGCACGCCTTGACCCCAAGAGAGCAGAAAACAAGCTGCGGCACTGGAATGAGGTTGCCCGAAACGCCACAGAGCAATCAGACAGGGCAAGACCCCCTCAGATTCAACCCGTAACTGATCTAGCTCATGTCCTAGCGATGGGATCTGATCCAAAATCACTCAAAATAATTCTCTGGGAGCAGGAATGGGCTCGTGACTTAAGGCGAATTCTCAGGGACGAGCCGCCAACAAACAGAGTGGTTGCAGTAGTGGGCCCTGAGGGCGGTTTTTCAAGGGGTGAATTGACCCAAGCAATGGAGGCTGGATTTACCCCCGTGAGTCTCGGTGCCAGGATACTCAGGGCAGAAACGGCTGCAATTGTACTTGTGGCGCTATGTCAATACCAATGGGGAGACCTTGGTTTGTTACCGACCTGGTGACCTAGAACCACAAAAAAAGAGACAACTCTTAATGAATTGCCTCTTTTTTTGCTACGTTAAACAGCTATAGCTTTGTAACATTCTTTGCCTGAGGTCCTCGATCAGTTTCTTCCACCTCAAAGGTCACCCTATCGCCTTCCATGAGAGTCTTGTACCCGGGCATGTTGATGGAGGAAAAGTGAACGAAAAGGTCCTGGCCGTCTTCCTGTTTGATGAAACCATAGCCCTTCGCAGCACTAAACCATTTTACTACTCCCTCTGCCAAAGCCCAACCTCCTTTCTTGGATCTATCATGGTTAAGCCAATCAGGTGGTCGCTCTGGCAAGGCAGTATGGCTGCTTCCGAGCGAACCCTACCCGACAACCACGCAACTTCGATGATCTTAACAACGATTTTTTTCGTATGTCAAGTGCTTTATATCCTTGATGGTTCAGTCTTGCCACCCAAATACAGCCGAATCACCCAGTTCTTCCTCTATTCTGAGAAGTTGATTGTACTTGCAAATTCTCTCAGAGCGGCAAAGGGAACCTGTCTTGATTTGACCAGTGCCTGCAGCTACCACAAGATCCGCAATAAACGTATCCTCAGTCTCCCCCGACCTGTGAGACACCACAGCATTCCACCCGGCCCTATGAGCCATGCTTATGGCCTCAAGTGTTTCGGTTAATGTCCCAATCTGGTTTAACTTGATCAACACCGCATTGGCCGAGCCTTCCTTGATGCCCCTTGCTATAAGCTTGGTGTTGGTTACAAAAAGATCATCTCCAACTATTTGTATCTTGTCACCCATTCTCTCGGTCATCTTTTTCCAGTTTTTCCAGTCTTCCTCTGCCAGTCCATCTTCTATGGAAACAATAGGGTAGCGATTCACTAGTGCCTCATAATACTCAATCATCTTTTCCCCAGTGCGCACTGATTGATCTGACTTCCAGAACACGTATTTTCCATTCTTGTAAAATGATGATGATGCCGGATCCAGTGCCAGTACCACGTCCTTTCCCGCCTTGTATCCTGCCTTCTTGATACCGGCAAGAATCATTTCTATTGCCTCTTCATTACTGGATAAGTTGGGTGCAAAACCCCCTTCGTCACCCACTGCGGTTGAATACCCTTTGTCCTTTAGAACAGAGGCAAGGGCATGAAACACCTCTGCCCCTATCCTCAACGCCTCTTTGAATGTCTTTCCCCCTATGGGCATTATCATAAATTCCTGAAGGTCCACGTTGTTGGCAGCATGCACACCGCCATTTAGAATATTCATCATTGGCATGGGTAAGACACAGGCATTGGTTCCCCCTATATACCTGTACAAGGGCATGCCCGCCGAATCCGCGGCGGCCCTCGCTACTGCTAGCGAGACCCCCAAAATAGCGTTAGCCCCTAGCTTGCCCTTGTTCTTTGTACCGTCAAGCTCTATCATAGTCTGGTCCACCAACCTCTGGTCCATAGCATCCATGCCAAGCAAGGCCGGCGCTATCACCTCATTGACGTTCTTCACCGCCGTCTCCACACCTTTCCCATTATATCTTTTCTTTCTCTTGTCCCTTAACTCTACAGCCTCGCGTTTTCCCGTGGATGCCCCTGAGGGTACCGCCGCCCGGCCAAATGCCCCATCACTTAATCCTACTTCCACCTCCACAGTAGGATTCCCACGAGAATCGAGAATCTCCCTTGCTACAATAATCTCAATCCTTTCCATACCTGCCCTCCGTTGCCGATGTTTACATCTCCTCGAAAAATCTCTCCTAACCTTGTGCCGAACTATAGTTTATTTGTCCGAAGCTGACAAGCTCCGCAGGTCCAATTCTTTTAAGATCCGAGATACAAGCCCTTGCCCTTCCCCTATCCCTTCTAAGACCGCTACCCTTGGGCCAAGGGGCCGCCAAATTAAGGGGTCAGTGACCTTGAACAACGCGATGGTGTGTGCCCCTGCCATGGCAGCCAAATGGCTTATTCCGCTGTCATGGCCCACAAACAATGCCGTCTCCCGCATCAAAGTAAGCAAGGCATCTGAAGACAAATTACTTTTGATATCCCACCCCAGACGCTCAGCAGTTTCCGCAAACAAAGATTTCGTATCCTGTTCAGCTGGCCCAAGAAGTATAACCTGCTTGAGGCTTGAATCTCCTATTTGCCGCGTTATCTTTTGCATCAGCTCTTCCCACAAGGACAAAGAATAGTTTTTCTTCTTGGACCCTGATCCCGGATGCAGTACCAATTTGTGCCTAATTGACCACTGGCGATCTTCAGCCAATAAGGCCTCCCTTGTAGCCAATTCCATGGCGGCGCGGCCGTCGACAATAGCGCCACAGCGTGCCAGGCAGTGGGCCACATGTTGCGCCACATGCATTTTGCTCAACCCTCCTGGCAGAGAAGGGAAAACAAAGACCTTTGCCCCCGGACAGTAGGCCTTGAGATTGTTTCTTATGGTGCCCTGGGGATCGCTCAAGAAGCAGACAACGATATCAACCTCGTCAATGGGCAACCCGGGCAGAGCCTGTGATTCCAGAAAAAGCATGTGCCACGCGGATTCCTCCATATCAAAGCATTGTTTTGCGGGTGGTGAGAGAAACTCGATGCCGGGTCGTCTGCCAGCCACGTATACTTCATGGGAGCGCGCCAGGATGCTAATGCTTGGCAGGAGCATCAACGTATCACCAATGGCCCCGGGTCTTATAAGAAGAATTTTTTGTAGCATCTTGACTTTATATAGTGTCCATCCATAAATTCCCTCTCCCTTGAGGCCTGCCTGCCGGCAGGCAGGGAGAGGGTTAAAGAGGGGCAAGAGGGTTTTTCGGACGCGACTGTCGGGAGGGCGCCGTCAGGCACTCAGTTTTCTGGGGATGCGAGCTGATTGCTTAAATGATCTCTGAGTGCCTGACCAGCCCGGGAGGCCCGGAGCGGAAGAAAAATCCTCTTGCCTCGATGGTACATTCGCTAATATCCCCCTAATTACTGAGCTGATACGCCACGTTGTTGAAAAATATCATAAATAGTGGGATAAACGAATTATATTATACTGAATGTCAAAAGATGCAATCCCGATAGGGAAAGGAGGGACGGCAAAAATGGAGAAAAATAGTAAATTAGATCCTCGCCTCCGTCTAATGCAGGATGCAGACATGAAGGGCAAGATAGTGCTTGTACGTGTGGACCATAACGTAGTCAAAAAGGGCAATATAAAGGACCCGTACCGAATAGAGGCCACCATAGGAACATTGTACGGAATAGCGGAAAAGGGAGGGCGACCGATCCTGATGACCCATGTGGGTCGGCCTAGGGATAAGAAGACCGGACAAATTAGGTGTGACCAGGACCTCTCTGTAGAAGCAATTGTGGAATATCTTCGTAACAAGCTTCCCATAGATATCCACTCGCCTAGTTTTTCTCCCGAAGGCACCAAGGGCATCGTTCACATGGACGAATCCATCAGGTCAGCCATAGACGACTTGAGGAATGGCAAGATTGGAATGATTTATCTTCCCAATACAAGATGGTTCTGCGGAGAACAATCAAAGGGTGAAGAAAGGGAAACCTTTTGCAAGGAACTCGCCTCCCTTGCCCAACTGTTCATAAATGATGCCTTCGGCTCGTGGCAACCCCATGTGTCAACCTATGACATTGCCAAACAGCTCCCTTCATACGCAGGTTTCTTACTTCAAAAGGAACTTAGCCATTTGGATCTGGTGCTAAACCCTGCCCACCCCTATGTGGCGGTAATTGCCGGAGCAAAATATGACACGAAGATCGGCCCCCTCAAGGCCCTGTACAGCAAAGTTGACCACCTAATCTTGGGAGGCTTGATATACAATACATACCTCGCAGCCAAATATGGGATTACGATAGAGGGCGTATCAGATGAAGAGGTTACTATGGCCAAGGAACTGGTTGAAATGGACCAAAAAGAGAAAAAGATCCTTGAGCTTCCCCACTTGATCGAGTCAGAAGCTACCGATAGCAGATCTGAAGGAAAATGGAGGAAAATTTCCTTGGAAGACATGAAGAAGGCCGGCAAAGTCAATTACGTGGTTGATGTGGCCCCCGAGTGCTTTGATCTACCGGCAATACGGGATGCAATACTCAGCGCCAAGACCATATTCGTTAATGCAGTGGTTGGCCTTATGCCATATTTCCATGAGGGGTCTATGGCCCTTTACCGGTTGATTTTCAACAACCAACAGGCAGTGAAGCTATTCGGTGGCGGAGATACCTTGCAGGAGCTTAAGAACCTAGTACCCGGACAGTATCTCAAGGGCCTTGATTCTGCCGACACATATTACTTCACCGGTGGTGGCAGTGTCCTTGCGGCCATTGAGCAGGGTGATCCTTACCATATCAAGCCCGTGCAGGCGCTAATGGATTAAAGGGAGTGAATACAAGATGTCTTTAAGCCCCATTTTTGAACCCAAAAAGGCTGGCCGGCCCATGCGCGTGGCAGCGTTCATGTCAGGCTCAGGGACCAACATAAGGAGGCTCCTTGAGCACCAAGCATCCCTAAAAGAAAAGGAAGGGACTCCGCCCTACGAGGTTATCTTCATCTTTTCCGACCGCTCTGATGGGGCGTGCAAAGGCGAAGCAATCGCTTTTGAATATGGCCTTCCTTATTTCAGTTACGATATTAGGATGTTCTACAAGCTTAAGGGGCTAAAGAGAAGTGTTCTCACTCCCGAGGGGCTTAATGCACGAAGGGACTACGACTCCCTCGCTCAAAAGCTCATTGAGACATTTGATATCGATGTCATCGCACTCGGGGGTTACATGAGTTACATAACACTCAAGCGATGCGTTAATGTTCATCCGGCAGATCTCTCCATCCTCACCAACAAAGGAAAAAGAAAATATACCGGAGACCAAGCGGTCCGCGATGCAATTATAGCAGGAGAAAAAGAACTACGGGCATCAACACTTTGGACCGATGAAGGGGTCGATACCGGCCCCCTCCTGATGGTCTCCGAACCCCTCCCGGTCCACCTCCCCATGCCACTGCAAGAACTTTTGAAGGACCCCAACACCCTGGAGACGGTGGTGGCTCAGCATCAGGAAAAGCTCAAGGAAGTGGGTGACTGGAAGATTTTCCCCCGCACGGTTGAACTGATAGCCCGAGGTCGTTTTGCGCTCGATGAAAATATGAGAGTATACCTAGATGGGGAGCCTGTGCCACGGGGTTATAGGGAACCGGACAGAAGATGAATTTCCCGGAAGACTTTTGTAATAGCTCAATAAAGAGGGGCAAGAGGGTTTTTCGGACGCGACTGCCGGGAGGGCGCCGTCTCTTCGTGACTTATCAGTGGGGGAAGCCGCAGCCCGGCACTCAACCATTCACAAAACCCTCTAAAAACCTAGTGCATCACAAAGTGACCCAACTCCTTGATAACCTTTCCTCATTGGGAATTGAGTGCCGGGAATGCGGAGGGGGCCAGTGTCCCCCGCAGATAAGTCAGTGAAGAGACCAGCCCGGGAGGCCCGGAGCGGAAGAAAAATCCTCTTGCCCCGATGGTACATTCGCTAATATCTCCCTAATTATTGAGCTGATACATACTTTTCATGAAAGTAGCTGGTCCCACGGAAGGTCTCTGAAGGTGGAGTGGAGATTATGGTCGTCATCCAATTCAACAAAGGTGAGGTTCTTGAAGAGTTTGCCGCCAATGTTTTTAATGGTCTCAATGGGAATCACCTCATCCCCCGTTCCGTGATAGATCCACGTGGGAATTGATATTTCCCTTCCGCCATAGGCTTCTGAACCCACCAGGTTAAGGGCTGGGGCCAAAAGAATTAGCCTCTTTACCCGCTCCTCATTTTCAAGTGTAAACAACGTGGCCATCAGCCCCCCAAAGCTCGAACCGACCAATACAATATCGGACTTTCCCTCGAGCACATCCCTTAGGATCCGCATCCTTTCCTCTAATGATCCAGGAAAATTCGGCAGGATCATATCCGGATAGTGCTCTCGGAAAAAGGTCGCCTTTGTGCCCTGATTACTACTGTCCAGTCCGTGTACAAAAATGCGCGTCGGCATAACCAACATCCTGTGCATTCCTAGCCACACCCGATCTGGCGTTTATTCTGGGTCTGTATCGCCGCATTAATTTCCTCTTTTGTGGCGGCAGTTACCGAAATCACCTCAAGGTCAACAATGGCCGAAATGCCTGCAGTTGGAGGATTGAAGTCCGCAACTACGCTCTTGGGCTTGACCTCAAGGATCTTAAAGGAAACCAGGCTTCCTCTCCTCATCTGACGATAATATTTCCCTTCTATTACCCTTTGCTTGATTAGCCCCGACCTTGGGATCTCCCTTATAAGAGACGCATCGTGCTCTCCGTAAAGTTCTGCAGGAGGTACCTCAATGGTTTTCCTGTCCCCGGGCCTTGTCCCTTTCAGGGCATCCTCCAAGCTGGGGATCTGCGATTCAACTCCGTAGATAAATGTATAGGTTCTCTCAGGCTGCTTTGCTATTGTTCCATCTGGCAATCTGGTGGCCATGCTATATCTTATTGTAACCTTTTTATCCAAATCCACATATTCTGTCATTTTCTTACCTTATCTCCAAAATTTCATATTCCTGAACCCCGTTGGGGGTTTTTACCTTAACCGCATCGCCCGTCTCCCTTCCAATTAGGGCTTGTCCCAAGGGTGAAGTTACTGAAATTCGACCTTTTTCCGGGTCAGATTCGTAAGGCCCCACCAGCTTGTAGGTTACTTCTTTGTCAGAGTCCACATCATATAAAACAACGGTACGCCCAAAAACCACCCTATCATTTGGTTCATCATCAGGCTCTATAACCTCTGAACGATTAATCACATCCTGCAACTCATTGATCTTTCCTTCCAGAAATGACTGTCGCTCCTTGGCGGCATGATATTCGGCATTCTCACTAATGTCTCCATGACTTCGGGCCTCTTCAATTGCCCTTATATTTTTAGGCCTCTCTACATTAACCAAGCGATTTAGTTCCTGCTTCAGGTTTTCCAACCCATCTCTTGTAAACGGAACCTTCTCCATCGATCTATCACCCCTTTTTCAGATTTCTACTCGTGGCCTTGCCAAAGCCCACATCCCCGCTCCTTTATTCTGCTGACCTATAAAGCCTGATGATGTCGTTCTGCACAGGTGAGAAAAGCACAAATGACGGGCTTCTTACCAATATAAGCAGGAATACCCGTCTTTTCAACTTGCCCCTACTTAAAAAGAGACATCGGGTGAGGCAGAAGTGGCATAACACAGTTAATTTTTCTTGATTTAAGTCTTATGGTGATGAACATTACCAAATTTATTAAAGAGTTTCCACTCAAAAAACTACCAGGCGACTATCTCACCACCGAAGGAAGATTCCTGGAACAAGATCTTCAAATGTTGAAATGGCTAAGCTTCGACGTACGATTGTCAAATTCCAACACCTAGCACTAATCCCACCTGTCGGATGAAAAACGTTATTATGTACGCGACCACCAGGTTGAAAGAGATGGAAAAGGCCGCCCATCTCCATGAGGTCTCTTTTCTAATGCTAATAACCGTAGCAAGACAAGGGACATAAAGCATGGTAAAAATAATGAAACTAAATGCCTGAAGAGGGTTCCACATCGGGTTTTCCCGCAGTCTCTGTGCGAGTGAGCCCGCTGTTTCTCCACCCGAGCCTCCTAGGGAATAGGCCGTTCCCAGGGTGGACAAAACCACCTCCTTGGCCGCAAATCCTCCTATCAATGCGATATTCACCCTGAAATCAAATCCCAATGGGGCGGTTACCCTCTCCAGGGCCGTACCAATCCATCCTGCCACTGTAGATTTGAGGGCAACCTGCTGAACCTCTGTCTCAATGGCCGTAATCCTTTCTCTCAAGTCAAGATATTGCCTTGCTGCCGTCAAAAGTTGCGAGTCGATAGTCTTCGTTGCAAAAGGACTCTCTTTCCATTCATATGCCGCCACCGCAAGCCTTTCAAGGCGCCCGCTGGATTTGCTTTTTGTCTGCCAAGTTCGTCGCCCTTTTTTCGTTGCTTCAGCATACCTTAAATAAAGTTTATTAAGTTTATCAAGTTCATCTGGCCCCTTCACCCACCGGTCAACCCCAGGTGCTGAAAGAAAGGACGTTTCGGCCTGCGTCTTGTTCTCCTCAAATATGCGCGCCTTTTCAGGTGACAGACCCGGGTAAGTCATCATGGCCCATATCACTATAGATATCCCTAGGATGATAGTGCCAGCCTTTTTTATATAATGCCATGTCCTTTCCCATGAGTGGATAATCAAGCCACGGAGCGTGGGCAATCTATAGGGTGGCAATTCCATAACAAACGGCGTTTTAGGGCCACGAAGGACCGTGGAGCGTATCAACTTGGCTGCCAGTAGAGCGAAAACCCAGGAAAGTAGCGTAAGAAGAAATAGCATGCGAGCTCGATTTCTAGCAAAAAATGCCCCAATAAGCATGGCAAGGACCGGCACCTTAGCCCCGCAATTCATAAAAGGAACTACAAGCACTGTGGCGATCCTTTCTTTTGGGTCTCGTAATGTCCTTGTGGCCATAACACCTGGTACTGCACAGCCTCCAGAAATTCCACCGCTGACTATGAGGGCAATTACTGAATTTCCGTGCAGCCCAAACCATCGAAGCACACGGTCTAACATGTAAGCGATCCTTGCCATGTACCCGGAATCTTCCAGAATTGCTATGACAAAGAACATCACCATGATCAGGGGCATGAAGCCCATTACACCCCCTACCCCGTCAATAATCCCTGAGACCAGCAAGGATCTCAAGTCCCCAGGAGGAACCACCGCCGTTACTAGATACTTAAGCCCGTCAAAAAACGATTCAAACCATCCAACCGGCACCTCGCTTGCCCAGAACGTTACCGCGTAAACCAGATAGAGGATCACTATCATTATAACAGGGCCCAGGAGCCTACTTGTTAGAAATCTATCTATCTGGTCTGACAGATTGAGCCGTGCCTCTATTTTCCTTTTCACTGCTTTCTTGGTAATACCGGCAATGTAACCATAGCGGTGGTCCGCAATAATTCCCTCAATGTCCTCTTCGAGGGTGCTCATCACATGGCGAGAAAGTTCATCGCATACCTTATCTATCTTGGCAAGCTGTTCGGGGTACGGTTTCAACAGATCCAAAACCTGCTTATCACGCTCAAGGCATTTTAAGCCCAACCATTTTACAGGATACCGCTCTGAAAGCCCCTCAATTCCTTGTAAAATACCAACTATCCCCTCAAGAGCTTGGTCAATGTCCATGCCATAGGATATCTCACTGGGCTCCCATTTCTCGCCTCCTTCGGCATAGTTCACTATGGCGTCGAGCAATTCTTTAATGCCCTTGTTGGCCCGCGCCACCATTGGTACCACGGGCACTCCCAAAAGTGATGATAGCTTTTTCGGGTCTACTTCAATACCACGCGCCTCGGCCACGTCTATCATGTTAAGGGCAATTAGGAGAGGGGCCCCCATTTCCTTAAATTGGACAGCCAGATAAAGATTTCGGTCCAGATTCGACGCATCCACAATATCCACCACCAAATCCGGTCTCTCATTGAGCAAGAAATCCCTTGCGACAATCTCTTCCATCGAATAGGCAGTGAGGGAATAGGTCCCGGGCAGGTCAACAACCTCAATTTCAACCCCTTTGTGGTTTACGGTGCCATATTTTTTTTCAACGGTAACGCCCGGGTAATTGGCAATGTGCTGATGAGCGCCGGTAATTGCATTAAATACCGTGGTCTTGCCGGAATTTGGATTTCCTGAAAGGGCTATGACTATCTTTTTTTTCATCTGTAATTAGTCCTTACCACCAGGCAGATCTACTTCCACCATGATGTAACTTGCTTCGTCGTTTCTAAGGGTCAGCGTGTAGTCCTTAATCTTCACAGCCACAGGGTCCTTCAACGGGGCCCGTCCCTGAATTTGAATTTCCGCCCCTGGCACCAACCCCATTTCACGTATTCTTCTGCCCATATCACCTGCTGCCGAGACCTTCCTGATGACCCCCTTTTGATTATCAGACATCTGCCGCATTCTTATTATTTGTTTCATCTCCTCAATCACCTCAATACTCAAAAAGAATCCGTTACACCAAAACCGAAGGTTTCTCTAAAATGTGCAATTGTCAAAGTCTTGCGGTCACTCTCCTTTGGTTTCATGGTTGTGGACAGCCAAATACTCCACATAGGAATGGGTATGCGGCAGGCGGCCGAATCCGTGTACATGCTCGTGTGTATGGGGAATCGCCTCCTCTTCCGTTACGATTTGGCCGTCCAGCATTCCATAGACCTTGTATGTGGTTTGTGTGATGAAGTCCATATTATGGGAGATAAATATGTACGAAAGATCCAAGTTGTTCAAAATAGATATAAGCCTTCTGGTGGTGTCCATATCCAGCCCAGTTGTAGGCTCATCCAGAAGAAGCACCCTGGGCTCCATCGCCAGCACTGCCGCAAGGGATACCAGCCTTTTTTCTCCACCCGACAATTTATATGTGACCCTGTCCTCGAAACCCTCTAGCCCAAGTTTTGCGAGCGTGTGTCTCGCGATCTCCACAGCCTCTTTTGGTGTCCTGCCCTGGTTTAAAGGGCCAAAGGCAACATCCTCTAACACCGTTGGGCTGAAGAGTTGATCATCGGGATCCTGAAACAAAAGGCCAATTTTTTGCCTTACTTTCTGGAACTGCCTTTCTTCCTCGATGATCTCCCCGAATATTTCCACAGACCCAGAAGAGGGTTTAAGCAGCCCCATAATGATGTGAAACAAGGTAGTTTTGCCGCTCCCATTAGGACCTATGAGGCCCAGTCTCTCTCCTTCAAGAAGACGAAAGGAAAGCCCTTGAAAAACCGGTTCTCCTCCAGGATAAGAAAAACTGATATCCCTTAGGTGAATAAGTGTGTTCTTGCTATCCATTCTATCCATATCACCAATATAGTTGCTATAACAATGCTACCACCTACAAGTAGATCAGTGGTACCAAAGCTGTATTCGGTCAGATCATAGTATTTGCCCTTAAAGCCCCGGCATAACATGGCGCGCCGGATTCGTTCAGCCCTCTCAGCGCTTTTTACCAGCAGCATTCCTATTAAGTAAGCATAGGTCCTGTAAGTATGCAAGTTGGTTTTCGGCTGAAACCCCCTTATCTTCATGGCGTTAAGAAGTCTACGGTATTCCATGTGGATAACGTGAATGTACCTATAGGCAAATAGGAGTAATTGTACAACCTTGTCCGGTAACCCGAGCTTTCCCATGGCATGACCGAGGCTAAAAAGAGATGAGGTCGCCAGGAGGCTTAGAAGTGCCAACACAATGGAATTACTTCTAAGTGTAATCTGAAGGGCATAGCTGACACCTTCTGCAGTGGCACTCAGTGGCCCTATCGAAAACAGCTTCTCCCCATTAACAGCAAATGGAAGGATCAACCACAAAATAGCAATAAACCCATTGACCATCAATATGCGGACAGCCACCTTCTTCACAGGCAGTCTTGCCAACAACACCCATGTAATTGAAAAAAACAATCCAAGGCATAGGGCCTCCCATGTCCAGCATACTGCCATTACCATGGAAAAAAAAGAGCAGCATATCAGCTTCACCCTTGGATCCAGTCTGTGAAATACCGAATCACCAAGGTACAGCTCTTCGTATATCTGTACGGCCCCTGACACTAAATCCGCTCCTATAATGATGATAGATGTGATCCAACTCTTTTGGACAATTCGAGCCCAGTGGCCACAAGAGGCATGGTCACCGTCCTCCAGCTATAAACACCCGATCTAACCCACCATAGTCCTTTATGACATCCCAAGCACGATATGCTGAAACCGAGCCCACTAGCTCCCTGGCCCTTGCTGTCTGTCGAGCGTCCATTTCTATCATAACTCGCCCGGAAGGGGCCAGAAAATCTGGCGCCTCTTTAATGATTCTTTCAATGAAAACCATACCGCCAGGCCCGCCGTCTAGCGCTTGGCGGGGTTCATAATCGCGCACTTGCCTTGGCAGGGTTTCGAGGTCCTCCGTTGCAACGTAAGGAGGGTTGGAGACAATAACGTGGAATTTCGACCCCTGGGATCTTAAGGGCTCAAAAAGCTCTCCCCGAACCAGTTTTACCCTTGAGGCAACACCATGCCTTTCTGTATTGATCCTTGCAACAGTTAGGGCCTCCCCGGAGCAATCCGTTGCCCATACCTGCGCTTGTGGTAGCTCTTTTGCGATGGATACAGCAATGGCGCCGCAGCCCGTGCAAAGATCCAAGATTCTCAGGCCACCTTCTTCGCCCTTGTTCAGCTCTCCGCATACCCTTAGTGCGTGTTCAACAAGCAGCTCGCTCTCCGGCCTGGGGATTAGCACATGGGGATTAACCGTAAATTCAAGGGACCAGAATTCCTGTTTCCCCGTGATGTATTGGAGTGGCTCATGATCTGCCCTTCTCTTGACGAGCCGGCGAAAGCTGGATACTTCACCTGCTGTCAAGGGCCGGTCAAATTCTAGATATAGGGTGATACGCTCTACCCCAAGCACGTGAGCCAAAAGAACCTCTGCATCGAGCCTAGGGTTACTTACCCCCTTTTCTTGCAGATATCCAGCTGCAACGAACAAAAGCTCCTTAATGCTCCAGGTTCGTTTTTCCATGGGGTGAGGCAATATCAATGGTAGGAGGCCTGCTTGAGGGCCTCGGTTTGAAAATGGGTAATCAGTGGATCAATAACCATGTCCAGGTTTCCTTGCAGGATATCTTCCAGCTTGTAGAGAGTAAGCCCTATTCTGTGGTCGGTTACCCTACCCTGGGGGAAGTTATATGTCCTAATCCGCTCACTGCGGTCCCCTGAACCCACCAGGATCCTTCTTTCTTCTGAAATCTTTGAATGTAGCTCTGCCTGTTGAAGTTCGTAAAGACGGGAGCGGAGAACCTTCATGGCCTTTGCCTTGTTCTTGTGCTGCGATTTTTCGTCCTGGCAGGTAACCACGAGACCAGTAGGGATGTGGGTGATTCTTACGGCAGAATCCGTGGTGTTCACGTGCTGCCCACCGTGGCCGGATGCCCTATAGACGTCTATGCGAAGATCTTCAGGGTCGATCTGTACATCAATCTCCTCAGCCTCAGGAAGCACGGCCACCGTCACCGCTGAGGTATGGATTCTACCCTGAGCCTCGGTTTCCGGCACCCTTTGCACCCTGTGAACGCCGCTTTCAAACTTAAGGCGGCTGTAAACATTTTTCCCCTCTATCAAGACGATTATCTCTTTAAATCCCCCTATTCCTGTGAGGTGCTGGCTCATTATCTCCGTCTTCCAGCCCTTGGCCTCGGCGTACCGGGTATACATGCGAAACAAATCTGCCGCAAACAGGGCTGCCTCCTCGCCCCCAGTCCCTGCTCTTATCTCCAGGAGGATATTCTTTTCGTCATTGGGGTCCTTGGGCAGCAGGAGTATTTTCAGTTGTGTCTCGAGCCTCTCCATTCTCTCTCTGAGGTTTTCTATTTCTTCCTTGGCGAGCTTGCGCATCTCAGGGTCTGGATCATTGAGGAGGGTTTTATTGTCCTCTATCTCGCGTTCAATGGACTTGTACCGCCTGAAGGTCTCAACGATGGGCGACAGGGTGGCATGTTCCTTGAGGTACCTTTGGTATTCCCTTTGGTTGTTGATAATTTCAGGATTGCTTAAATCCTTTTCAATGGAATCAAACCGCTCTTCTATTTCTCGTATCTTTGCAAACATGAGTTGCCCGCCTTATTATTATTGCAAAGCCAATGGCTTTATATAGGAATCGAAGACTGCCCATACCGGATTGGTACGGGTCAAAAAAGATAGGAGTGGCCGTGAAGGCGCACTCCCCTTTCAGGAAGCTATGTGTGGCCCGTTGCGGAGTCCCTGATCTTGGTAGGTTCCTGGGGGTTCTTTCTTGAATCCATTTGAGGCCTTAGCGCTTGGATCCTGGATCCTCCCAATAAGGCATATCAGGTCAATGTTATTGGGACTTTTCTTCTTGTTTTTGGTACTTGGCGTACTTCCTCTTAAACCTCTCCACCCTTCCTGCGGAGTCCACCAGTTTCTGCTTACCGGTAAAAAAAGGGTGGCACTTTGAACATATCTCCACCTTGATCTCCTTCAAAGTGGATCCCGTCTCAAACTCGTTACCACACGCACACTTCACCTTGGCCTTGTAATATTCCGGATGAATTCCCTCTTTCATTTGTTCTTACTCTCCTTGAAGCTTCTGTACTGATCTCAATTCATAGATTTCCGATTTCCTGCCTGATGTTAGGCAGGCACGGGAATGACAAAAACAGATACTCCTCTTCTGCAGTGAACCGTAAACGGTCGCCGGTGAACATTTCTCACTGGCTCATTGATGCTAGAAACTCTTTATTATCCTTTGTTCCTTTTATTTTTTCAAGCAAAAATTCCATGCTATCGGTGGGGGTCAGCGGGGCAAGGAGCTTGCGCAAGATCCATATCCTATTCAAGTCTGCCTCTTCCAGCAGCAACTCTTCCTTCCTGGTTCCCGATCTATTTATGTCAATTGCAGGAAACACCCTTCGATCAGCCAGCTTCCTGTCTAGATGGATTTCCATGTTACCGGTTCCCTTGAATTCCTCGAATATGACCTCATCCATCCTGCTCCCAGTATCTATAAGTGCGGTAGCGATTATGGTAAGGCTTCCACCTTCCTCCACATTCCGGGCTGCTCCAAAGAAACGCTTGGGCTTGTGCAGGGCATTGGAATCCAAGCCTCCCGAGAGAATCTTCCCGCTAGGGGGAACCACCGCATTGTAGGCCCTAGCCAGCCTGGTGATGCTATCAAGCAAGATCAACACATCAAGCTTGTGCTCCACCAGTCTTTTCGCCTTCTCTATAACCATTTCCGCCACCTGTACGTGGCGATGAGGCGGTTCATCGAATGTGGAGCTGATCACCTCTGCATCCACTGACCGCTGCATGTCAGTGACCTCTTCTGGCCTCTCATCTATCAGCAGCACTATCTTATGGATCTCAGGATGATTTGCCGTAACACTGTTGGCTACATTTTGCAGCAACATGGTTTTTCCCGTTCGAGGAGGTGCAACAATAAGACCTCGCTGTCCCTTACCAATGGGTGTCATCAGGTCCATTATCCTGGCAGACAGGTTATCGGGCGTGGTCTCCAGCCTAATCCTCTCATCGGGGTAAAGAGGAGTCAGATTATCAAACAGGATCTTTTCCCTTGCAAGTTCAGGGTCCTCGTGATTGACTTTCTCAACCTTCAAAAGGGCAAAATACCTTTCAGATTCCTTTGGAGGCCTGATTTGGCCCGAAATGGTATCCCCTGTTCGAAGATTAAAACGCCTGATCTGTGATGGCGATATGTAGATATCATCAGGGCCGGGCAGATAGTTGGCGTCAGGCGCCCTCAGGAACCCAAATCCATCGGGCAGGATCTCCAGCACACCCTCTCCATAAATAAGCCCATTTTGTTCAGACTGGGCCTGGAGCAGCGCAAAGACAAGGTCCTGCTTGGGCATTCTGGACGCCCCCTCGATGTTATACTCCTTGGCCAGATTGGTCAGTTCGCTAATTTTCATTTTCTTTAATTCAACTAAGTTCATTACTCTTTCTCCGCTCATATCTCGTTGTGTAGATCCACAACTTGGTTTGTTGTTTCATCAAGCTCCACTGCCAATAGTGGAGTCTAACGCCTATACACCATCAGGTGCCTCAAAATATTTCCTTGGTCCTGGTTCACGCTGGAAACAGACTATCCTTTACAATTAGCCAAGAAATATGTGTGAAAAAGGATCTAGTTCGAAGCCTCCAAAGGGAAGGAAAACACACACCCTCGTAACAACCTAAGACCTCCTGTTGACCAAAGCCTCAGAAATATCCCGTTTATTGGGAGAGAAAAGGAAGCTTTTTCCCAGGGCTTCAATCAGTGGAAACGTGAGGTGACCTCTGAGACTGCTGATTAAAAACTATTTATGAATGTATAGTGCTCGTTCGCCGATTGTCAAGTGCTTTCTACCCTATTCAGCATCTCTAGAAAAATTTTCATATCTTCAGCGTAATCTACCTCAAAGCTCATTTCCTCCCCGCTGTCGGGATGAACAAACCCTATGCGGCGGGCATGTAACATTTGCCTGGACACTGCTCCAAGTCTTACCCCGTCGTTTGGTACCTTAATATTTTTCCACCACCCCTTTCCGCGGCCATAAACCGGATCCCCCACCACGGGGTGTCCAATATAAGCAAGGTGAACCCTTATTTGGTGTGTTCTACCAGTCTTAATCCGTACCGAAAGCAATGCAAACTGGCCCAGATAATCACCAATCTTGTTCCAATCGCTAACAGCGTATCTGCCCTTGGCAGGATCAACTGACATCTCCTTTCTCTTGTAACGGTGCCTACCAATGGGGGCTTCTACAGTTCCACAAATGGCCCGGGGTACCCCGTGGACAATGGCGTGATACTCCTTTTTCACTTGCCCTTTCTTGAACTGCCTCGCGAGTCCATGGTAGGCTCGGTCTGACTTGGCCACAACCATCAGCCCTGAGGTGTCCTTGTCCAACCTGTGAACAATGCCAGGCCTCAACTCACCGCCTATGCCCTTTAGGTCTTTGCAATACTCCAGTAGCCCGTGGACCAACGTGCCTGTAAAATGCCCTGGTGCAGGATGCACCACTACCCCGGGCGGCTTGTTGATCACCAACAACGAATCATCTTCATAAATAACATCAAATGGAACCCTTTCAGGTTTGATTTTCTGAGGCGCCTCGGGAGGAGGGATGGACAGGTGAACCAGATCCCCCTCCTTGACCCTGTATCCCGGCTTGGACGGAGCCTGGTTAACCTTGATGGATCCTTGCCTTATCAGTTGCTGAATCCTAGCGCGGGATAGACCCTCGACCATGGGACCTAGAAACAAGTCCAACCTCTCGCCTTCCTGGTCCTTTCCCACTACTAGTTTCCTGACCTTCTCATTAAAGGCCATTAGAGTCAGTTAATCTCATCAAGAAAAAATTCGATCCAAATCCCTTTCTACCTGTTCCTCCTGAACGTGTTTCGCCAGGGAGATTTCTTTGACCAGGAGATTTCTTGCCGTATCCAGCATCTTTCTTTCACCAAAGGAAAGATCCTTTTCAAGCTTCAACATCAGGAGATCTCTATAGACCTCTGCCACTTCAAAAACCGACCCAGTTTTAATTTTATCCATGTATTCACGGTAGCGTCTGTTCCACGTCTGATTGTCAACCTGAACATCTCTCTTTCTCAGAATGGAGTATAACTTGGGCACATCTGTCTGAGGAATTATCTCCCTTAGACCAACGTTGTCCACATTATTGGTAGGGATCATAATGATCATGTCATTATCCAATATTCGCATGACGTAAAAATCCTGGCGGCATCCAGAGATCTCTTTCGTCTCTATTCTTTCAATAACGCCCACACCGTGAGCCGGATAAACCGCCAAATCACCTACCTTAAACATTTACCCCTCCTCTGTTTCCTTAACACTTCTCTCTGTTTGGCATAGTCCTGTGGGGCAGGAGAGACAATGTGTTTTCTGCCCCACAGGTAATTCTCCCTGGCCTTTACCACAACCTCAAGAAATATCCTACATGCGGAAGAATAGGAGCAATAACCAAGGAAACCACTGACATCAGCTTAATAAGGATATTCATGGCAGGCCCAGACGTATCCTTGAACGGGTCGCCCACTGTGTCACCAACAACGGCTGCCTTGTGGTTGTCTGAGCCTTTGCCGCCCAAATTTCCTTCCTCAATGTACTTCTTAGCATTGTCCCACGCGCCCCCACCGTTGGCCATGAAGAGCGCAAGGAACGCACCCATAACCGTGGCACCAAGAAGCATTCCACCGAGGGTCTCCTTACCCAATAGGAAACCAACCGCCACTGGGGTCAGCACCGCCACCAGACCCGGGGCAACCATTTCCTTCAATGCCGAAGTGGTTGCTATGGCAACACAGGTCTTGGGATCAGGTTTTACCCCTTCCTTGCCTTCCAGCAGACCAGGGATTTCCCTGAACTGCCGCCTGATCTCTTCCACTATGCTGAATGCAGCCTTACCCACAGAGGTCATGGTAAGTGCAGCGCACACCATGGGAACCATAGCACCAATGAAAACACCAATGACCACCATCGGGTTCTTTATGTCTATTATCTTCAGGCCAGCGGACTGTGTATACGCCACAAACAGGGCCAAGGCTGTAAGAGCTGCAGAGCCGATGGCAAATCCCTTACCTATCGCCGCTGTGGTGTTACCAAGGGCATCGAGACTGTCCGTAATTTTTCGTGTCTCAGGACCCAGGCCAGCCATCTCGGAGATCCCCCCAGCGTTATCTGCAATGGGTCCATAGGCATCAACCGTCATGGTGGCGCCCACCGTTGCCAGCATCCCCACTGCTGAAAGTCCGATGCCGTAAATACCTGCCACTTGATATGCTATAAAAGTGGCCACACAAATCCCAAGTATGGGCAGATAGGTGGACATCATGCCCACAGCCAGACCCGCAATGATTACTGTGGCTGGACCTGTGACGGATTGCCCCGCAATCCTGCGGATAGGGGGACCTGAGGTATAATACTCGGCCAAAAGCCCTATGGCTATACCACAAAGGAGCCCCGAAAATACAGCCCAAAAGGCACCAATGGGCATCCTAATTGATTTTGTAATTATGAGCGTCAAGATCACAAAAATAATAGCAGCTATATAGGTCGTATTACGGAGTGCGGCCGCCGGATTCCCCCTTTGAAACAGCTTTATGGAAAACACACCTACAAAGGAGCTAAGGAGCCCCGCCATGGCCACCAGGATAGGCATGGTCATGTATTTCAGCTTTATTACGGTGGGATCAAGCCCCTTTAGAATAGGAAACTTGTCCAAAAATTCTGGAGTCACAGCCAAGGTGGCCCCGATCGCGATAGTTGCCACCACTGAACCAACATAGGACTCAAAAATGTCAGCTCCCATGCCGGCTATGTCACCCACATTGTCACCAACGTTATCGGCTATGACACCCGGGTTCCTTGGGTCATCCTCTGGTATGCCTGCTTCCACTTTACCGACCAGGTCAGCACCCACGTCGGCTGCCTTGGTGTACACGCCACCGCCAACACGGGCAAAAAGGGCAATTGAGCTGGCGCCCATGGCAAACCCGTTTATATATACAGCCGTTGCCGGATCTTTGCCATAATACCAGAACCAAAAACCAAGCCCCAGCAGACCAAGGCTTGCCACTGCAAGGCCCATGACAGACCCGGAGAAATAGGAAACGTTCAGGGCCTTGGCCTGACCAAACTTGTTGGCCGCCTCAGCGGTCCGGCTATTTCCCCTCGTAGCCGCTGTCATACCCGAAAATCCTGCCACCATGGAGCAAAAAGCACCTGTTACGAACGCAATGGATGTCCGCCATGATATGCCCCACCCCAGCAATAGGAACACAATCGCAATGAAAATTACCAACACCGAGTACTCTTTCTTGAGGAACGCCATGGCACCGTCATGGATCATTCCCTCCAGCTCCTGCATCAGCTCATTGCCATTGGGCTGCTTTTTCACATACCCGTATATCAGGTAGGCAAGAATGAGCCCCACGATCCCGAGCCAAGGAGCATAAACCGTTAAACCCTGTAGTCCGTGCATCAGCTTGCTACCTCCTTTTGCGCTAGATTTTGGCAATTAGTACGACTCATTGCCGCTTCTACCCCCGTTGATACAAACAACTCACATGCCCGCACCGACGCCTCCACAACCTTCTCCACCAGCTCTGTTTCCTCGCCATAAAAAGGAGAAAGCACGAAGTCCTCAATGGGCTCGCCGAAGCGGGGCCGGCCTATCCCTACTTTTAGGCGGGGAAACTCGTCAGCCCTCAATTCATTTATAATGGACTTAACTCCCTTATGCCCTCCGGACCCGCCCCTGCGCGCTATTTTCAGTCGCCCTAATGGAAGATCTAGGTCATCGTGGATGACCAGCAGATCCTTGGGCTCCAGGTCAAAATGCTCTGCGCAGGCCCTTACGGCAAGTCCACTATTGTTCATGTAGGTAACCGGGCAAAAAAGCATCAGTGCCTTCTTATCAAACACGGTAATTACATGGCGTGATCGAAATCGTCGGCCTCGTAAGCGCAGTCCTAATTTTCGGCACCAGGCCTTTATGGTCATAAAGCCAATGTTATGCCGAGTCCGTGCATACGCTTCACCTGGATTGCCGAGACCTACTATAACAATCACCCGTTACCGAACTACTGATTCACCCCCTTTCTATTGGTTTATTCCTCACTACCTTCCTCAGCCTTTTCCTCTTTTTCGGCTGTTTCTTCCTCTTCTACTGCCTCTTCTTCCTCTTCTCTTTCGGGCCCTACTGTGGGTGCAGCTACCACTGCCACCGTTTGTTCTTCATCGTCAAGGCATTTTATACCCTCGGGCAAGGGGATATCGCTCACATGGATAGCATCGCCTATATCAAGGTGTGAAACATCAATTTCAACAAAATCGATGAGATTATCCGGCAGGCAGGAAATCTCTATCTCCCTTTTGACATGCTGGAGAATCCCTCCATTGGTGACCCCAACCGGCGTATTTAGCAAATGAATGGGTATTTCCACAGTCAGTTCCGTGTCCATGGAAATCTCATAGAAATCAGCATGAATATATGTATCCTTTATGGGATCAATTTGGAGATCCTTGAGCATTACCTTTTTGGTTTCACTCCCTTGCTCTGATTGTATCTGCATATCCAGCATGATATTGTCGCTCGTAGCCCTTTTTACGATCTTGTACAACTGAGAATAATCCACAGCCACCATCACCGGCTGGGTATGGGGTCCGTATACAATGCCCGGAACCTGCTTGTTCCTTCTTATCTTTCTCGCTGCCTCTTTGCCTTTTGCACTTCTTAATTGTGCCACAAGGGCCGTAGTAGCCATCTGTCTCCTCCGAATTAATAAAATTTTTCACAAAGTCTTTCATAGAAAAAGCCGGCAATAAGTCGGCTTATCCCATATCATACAAAAAGGGTGCTCACGGAGTGAGAATTATAAATCCTCTTGATGGTCTCACCCAGGAGTTCTGCCACTGAGAGCACTTCTATCTTGGGGCATTCTCTTGCCCTTTCATTCAAGGGAATAGTATTTGTTACAACCAGTTTATCAATAGGAGACTCCTCTATCCTTTGTATAGCTGGCCCGGAGAGCACAGGATGGGTACAACATGCAAATACCTGCTTAGCCCCCCTCGTTGTAAGAGCGAATGCCGCTTGAGTAAGGGTCCCGGCAGTATCCACCATATCATCAAGTATCACCGCTGTTTTACCCTCCACGTCACCGATAATATTCATTGCCTGGGATACATTGGGTGCGTCTCGCCTCTTGTCGATGATAGCAAGTGAGGCATCCAGTCGTTTGGCAAAGGCCCTTGCCCGCTCAACCCCTCCCGCATCAGGCGATACGATGACCAGATTATCCCGAAAGTGGGTATTCATGTAATTGAGTAAAATTGGAGCAGCAAAGATATTGTCAACGGGAATATTGAAATAACCCTGGATTTGACCGGCATGGAGGTCCATGGACACAACCCTGTTGGCCCCAGCTATGGTGATAAGGTCAGCCACCAGCTTTGCGCTGATGGGCACCCTGGGTTTAACCTTGCGGTCCTGCCTTGCATATCCGTAGTAAGGTATAACAGCAGTTATACGCTTAGCCGAGGCCCTCCTCAGGGCGTCCATAATTATTAAAAGCTGCATCAGATTGTCATTCACTGGGGGGCAAGTTGACTGTAAGATGAACGCATCCCGGCCGCGGACGTTCTCACCTATCTCGACCTGAACCTCGCCATCACTGAAGGTCTTGGCAGTAATCTTACCCGGTTCAATACCCAGGTAATTGCAAACCTCTTGCGTGAGAATTGGATTTGACGTTCCGCCAAAGAGTTTCATCTGTGGTAATAGGGCCATAGTCTCTGATCATGCAAGGCCGTGGCCCCGGCCTCCGTTTTCTCTCTTTCGTTATCCTTTCAGCCACCCTTAGGGCCTTGGCGAATATCGAATTTCCAATATTGAACCGCAGAATAATGAAGTGCTTACTTCGGACTTCGTCATTCGTTGTTCATCATTCGATATTCCCAATAAAAAATGGCTGGGGTGGGAGGATTCGAACCTCCGAATGCGGGCTCCAAAGGCCCGTGTCTTACCACTTGACGACACCCCAAAGCCGTCTATTTCTTCCTTCCAAGTCCTGGAAGGCTCTCGTGCTCTTATGCTTTTTCCGCCTGCCCGACCCCTTCCCCTCTATAGGCTCGGGCAATAAAGCTCTCACCCTTTTCCTTCACCGATAAACACGCGACTTTTGCCTTTTCAGGGTCGCGAAACAAGCCCACCACACTGGGCCCGCTCCCGCTCATGATGGCCCCTGCTGCACCTACGCGCAACAGTAAGTCTTTCACCTCCGCCACCTGGGGAAACGACGGTAGAACTACAGTTTCAAAATCATTTTCAAGCAGCGGGACTATGTCCGAGCACAGCGAATCTTGAACTTTTACTATATAATTTTCAAGTGGTTGTGTCAACTCCAATTTGACCTGGCCATATGCCCAAGCAGTTGATATGCCAAAGGGCGGAACAACTATAACATACCAAAATTCTGGCCATTTTTGAAGAGGTTCCAGCAAATCTCCAATACCCCTAGCCACGCACGGTCGGCAGGACAAAAAGAACGGCACGTCGGCACCTAGAGCGCGGGCCATAGCGTGCAGTCTAGCTGAACTCAAGGGGTTTCCGTACAGCCGATTCAATGCCTTCAAGGTAAATGCGGCATCACTGCTTCCTCCCCCTAGGCCTGCGGCAACAGGAATCGCCTTTTCAATGGTAACCTCCACATCTGGCTCGGAACCGATCTCCCTGTAAAATGCCTCGCCTGCCTGCCACACAAGGTTATTGCCATCTACCGGAACATCCCTTCCTTTGCACACCAACCGAATACCGCTGCCACCCCTCCTGAATCGGAGCGTGTCATATATGGTTACGGGCACCATAATTGTGAACAAATCATGATACCCATCAGGCCGCTTCCCCGTGATTTTCAGCACAAGGTTGATCTTTGCAGGGGCCTTCACTACCAGTTGAGCTTTACCGCTTTCCAAGGGAGACCATCCATCAATGTTATTCCCAGACCTTCAATGTCAAGTAGAGGGTCGAAACTCCCCGCTTGATTAAGAACAGTATAACATCGCCCTTTTTGTATTTTGAAAGCTTCTTATTGAACGACTCAATACCCCTTACGGGCTCTTGGTCAATCTCAAGGATCAAGTCACCCGGCTGTATGCCTGCATCTTGAGCAGGCGAGCCTGACTCCACATCCACCACCACAAGTCCGCTCTTTTCCTTGAGGCCAAACTGGCTTGCGAGCTGCGGTGTGAGTTCTTCCACGGTCATCCCGAGGCTGGGTTTGGCCCCGGAGGCTGCCTCTGCCATCTGTTGCTCCCTCATCTTTTCGATCTTGACCTGGAATACCTTCCTTTGGCCCTTCCTAATTACCTCAACCTCAACAACCTTACCCACAGGGGTAGTTCCCACGAGATAGGGGAGATCATTCATTTCCCTTATGGGCTTGCCATCGTATTTGACAATGACATCCCCACGCTTGATACCTGCCTTAGCTGCAGGCCCCCCCGGGGTCACGTCGGCCACCAAGGCACCATGTTCGGTCTTAAGGTTAAGCTTTGCTTTAAGCTCAGGGGTAATTTTTTGAATCATAACACCCAGCCATCCCCGCTCCACCTTTCCCTTTTTGAGCTGAGGAAGCAACTTTTTGGCAATATTTATGGGAACGGCAAAACCAATACCAATGCTTCCCCCAGTCTGTGTGTATATGGCAGTGTTAATACCAATAACCTCGCCCGCAGTGTTTAGCAAAGGGCCACCGCTGTTTCCCGGGTTTATGGGGGCATCAGTCTGGATAAAGTTATCATATGATCTCGCACCAATGTGACGGTACTTTGCGCTCACTATCCCCGCCGTCACGGTATTGCCCAATCCAAATGGGTTGCCAATGGCCACCACCCAATCGCCCACCTCTATATTATCTGAATCACCCAGTGGTAGAGGCTTTAGGGAGTGGTTAGACTTTATCTTAATAAGCGCAAGGTCGCTCTTGGGGTCCTTGCCCACTATTTTCGCATCAAGCTCCGTATCGTCAGCCAGCTTGACCTTTATTTCGTCCGTGCCTTCCACAACGTGGTTGTTGGTTAGGATATATCCGTCCTTATCGATTATGAACCCCGAGCCTAGGCTCCGCTGCCGGAATTTTTTGGGAAGTTGATTTCCAAAAAAACGCTTGAAGAAATCCTTGAAGGGATCATTCTGGCCGAAAGGCGTTTCAAAGGGAAACGGTATCCCCCTGTGACCCTTTACCACCTTCACTGTGCTGATATTAACAACGGAGTCCTTGGCCTTTTTCACCAGCGCAGCAAAGGAACCCGGAGCATGGGGTAATATGTCGGAGCCTTGTCCATACACCTGCTGCGACATAAGGCCCGTAAAAACAAATAAAACTGCAAGCACTAGGATACCAAGTTGATGCTTTTGTCTCATTTGTCCTCCTTATTTACCCTCGGCTGAATCTCTCTTTCCTCAGGTGTGTTAGTCAATAGTTTCTCTCTGATTGTCTCCAGGACACCTTCTAGATTCTCGAATACCTCGTTATCCCAAAACCGAATCACTTCATATCCTTGTCGCCTGAGCCACAGGTTTCTAGCTTCATCTTTTTCTTTTTGTCCTTGCGCCTTGTGGTGTCCACCATCCAATTCTACAACAACTTTCCTTTCAAAGGTCACAAAATCCACTATATATCCACCAATTGGTTGCTGCCTGCGAAACTTGACTCCAGTAAGTTGCTTGTTCCTCAGTTTGCCCCAAAGAATTCTTTCAGCATCTGTAGCATTTTTCCGCAATCTTCGAGCAATAGGAGTCAGACGAGACACCGCTAACCTCCCCCACCTAGCCTCCCCCTTCAAGGGGGAGGAAAAAGGACATCACACTTCCCATGTGTTTCTCTTTGCTGTTTCCTTCACTGATCGCAGCAGATCAAAACCTGCATTATATCTCTTCCTCGCTTATTGCCCTCTCCGGATGTGAGAGGTTTCCACCTCTTTGTCCTCTTTCCTCCTCTTC
>Ga0209834_10000191_pt1 | contig 37526 bp, 33 predicted proteins | sample Mar14236cmmetaG_FD_184134 | JGI IMG/M metagenome (GOLD analysis project Ga0209834, IMG submission 184134) | Marine hydrothermal vent microbial communities from Guaymas Basin, Gulf of California to study Microbial Dark Matter (Phase II) - Marker... ... | reverse complement strand
AGATTTTCTCACGACCTTTAACTTGTATTTGTCTCCTCTATAAATAGATTCCACGTATTCAAGGCAGGAACCGTCAGCTGTATATGTATGTCGATGCCTTAATATGCCATATGTTCCTTCATCGGTCTCAAGGTATTTTGCTTCCGACTCTGTTAATTTGGCAATTTCGATGATTTCGACAGCGTGATCAAACCTGATTCCAAATTCCTCTTTCAAGACCCTGTAAAGTGACTCATTTGACATATCCATTTTTATAATGTTCAGAACTCTTATGTCCACCAGAGGGTTTAGATAGCATTTTTCTATTGCCATAGGTTGATCATCGAGGAACCGCACCCTTTCAAGTAATACCACCATGCCTTTGTGTGGCAATTTAAAGGCATCCATTACTTCTGGAGGCGGAAATATAATTTCGTTCTTCAAAACAAGGGACTTTGTCTTATGGCCTTCGCTTACCGCTTCTTCTGTAAATCCCGCAAGGGTGCTTAATTGTTCTTCGCGTTTCCTTTCTTCTACGAATGTGCCTTTGCCTTTCCTTGCAACAAGGAGCCTTTCTCTTTTTAGTTCATCGAGTGCACGCCTTATTGTCAGTCTGCTAACCTCGAACTCTTTGCACAGTTCCTTTTCAGTGGGAAGTTTTTTGGAATAGGTCCCATCTTCTATTCTTGCCTTGAGTGTCCTATAAATAGCAATATACGCCGGAAGATCCCGCCTTTTTTCGAGTTTCTCAATGTCATTATTTGTCTGAATTTTGTTGTTCACCATTGACCTCCCCCTTATAAGGGTTTTGAAAGACATTTCACACTGAAATGATAACATACATATTCTAATACTCAATCATATGTATTTCCAAACATCAAATGTATATAGCAATTAAACAACAAAGCAAGTATGATATGCTAATAAGCTTGTGCTTTGTATAATTGCAGCAGAACGAACCTTATCGGATTTGTTATCTTATCCTTTCAGCGTTAGTATTGATGGAGGTGATTGCTCTGAACCTAAACCTTGGGCGTGTAGAATCCATCGCGATAGAAGGGATAGAGAAACGCATCTATCCTGGAGCTGTGGTGTTGATTGGTACCAAAGATGAGATGCTTTTTTTGAAAGCTTTTGGCAAAGAATCACCGGAGAAGCATGCAAAGGCTGTTAGAGTTGACACGGTGTATGATCTGGCAAGCCTTACAAAGGTTGTCGCTGTTCTCCCGGCTTTTATGCTGCTCATGAGCGAAGGTAAGCTTTCCCTTGGTGACCCTGTGTACGTTCATTTGAAAGAATTTACTAATAGGAAACAAATCACCCTTTTTCATCTTATAACACACTCTTCCGGCATGCCTCCTTACTCGACGGCGTGGAAAAAATCGAAGGGTGAAGAGCTTCTCAGGAATCTGTTGCACATCAAACCAGAATTCCCTCCTGGCAGAACTTTCCGGTATTCGTGTATCAACTTCATCATTCTTAAGACGGTTATTGAAAGGATATCGGGCATTCCTTTTGCAGCCTTTGTGAAAGAAAGGATATTTTTACCCCTTGGATTGGAGAGCACAGGATTTCTTCCCAATATCAAAGCATTTCATGTAGCTCCTACCTGCAAAAGGGAAGGGGAGTTTTTGCGGGGAAGGCCCGATGATGAATTGGCTTATTATCTTGGAGGCGTTGGAGGCAATGCGGGTTGTTTTTCAAGTGCAATGGATCTTTACAGATTAATCAATGGACTTGAAGCAGGGCAACTTTTTCCAGAGCGTATCTACAAATTGTTTACCCATGAAGTAGTTGAATTTAAAGGTGTCAAAACACATCTTGGTTGGCGTGTACCTGATTTTTTTGGCAGTTCAGGTGACATAATAGATAGGGTTGCATATGGCCATACTGGCTTTACCGGCACCTCGATTTGGGTGGAACCCAAAAGCGGACTTAGGGTGATATTTCTGAGCAATCGAACAAGATTGAAGCGGCGCTCTACCATCCCGATGATGCAGAGTATCAGAAGAAGGCTTCACAACGTGATTTTTCAAGCTTCAACTTCTAGGTAATTTCCTTTATATCGCTAATTGGGCAGGTGATACCGTGATGGAACTTGAAAAAGCTTTAATAGTAGATCCTGTTGATGGAGAATACACGGGGTCTGTAACAATTGGAGATGAAAAAATAGCGGAAATAAGGCGTTTTAGCTGCACGCCAGAAGTGATTGTAATGCCAGGCTTTGTCGATCTTCATACACATGGACAGCGTGGAATTGATGCAATGTCTGCAAGCCCACAGGACTTTGGAAAATGGGCGGAGATGAACTTTCAGCAGGGGGTTACCACTTTTTTGCCCACAACAGTTTCAGCGAGCCTGGAAAATTTGCAGGAAGTTATGCAGAACCTGTCACAATTACCGCTCTCTATCGCCGGGCTGCATCTTGAAGGGCCTTTTATAAATTCTGAGAAGAAAGGGGCTCAAAACCCGGATTTCATCTATCCCTTTACCGAAAGGCATGAAGTCGTTTTGAAAGCCCCTGTAAAGCTGATTACTGCTGCTCCTGAGGTCAAGGGATTTGAAAAGCTGTTGAAAGTGGCAAAACGTAGAAACATAGAAGTTAGCATAGGCCATTCCGGCGCAACCTATGAAGCGATGAAAGTGGCATTCGAAATGGGTGTTATAAGAGTTACTCATTTCCCAAATGCCCTGACCCCAGTTCATCATAGAGAGTTGGGAGGAACAGGAGCCGGGCTTTATCTTGATTTCAATCTTGAAATGATAGTTGATGGTATACATTCAGTGCCAGAATTCGTGGATTTAGTGTACAAGGTTAAAGGTGCAGATAAGATAATGCTTATAACTGATTCCATATCGGCTGCCGGCCTTGAAGATGGGGTCTATAACCTTGGAGGACTTGAAGTGGAAGTTATCGATGGCAAGTGCAAGCTTACGAGCAATGGTTCGATTGCCGGAAGCACTTTGCTATTCAACGACGCAATCAAGAATTTCAAGAATTTTACCGGATGCAGCCTTGTGGAGCTTTCAAAGGTTTCTTCGTACAATGCCCTCAAAAATCTGGATGTTGGTAAGCTTGGAAGGATAAAGGAAGGGTATATCGCAAATCTCGTTATGCTTGACGAACAACTCAGTGTTTTAAAAACCCTTTTCAAAGGCGAAGAAGTTTACAGTAAACTTTAAACTGGTTCAAGCGTAGAGAAAGCGCCCCACAATGGGGCGCTTTTTTCATTGAGTCAGAATCTGTAATGCAACTGTGAGAGCAAATCTACCTTTATTTTTTCGAGCCTATCATCGATTTCTTTGTAGTGAATTCTCTTTTCTTTGTTTTTCATCATGGGTTTCACCTCCTAATACTGGTTCAAAACCCCCGTGGTTGGCTAAACATTCTCTTCAACACTTTTTCTTTTATTAGTTCGATTTCCCTGTCAATCTGTGATAAATTCTTTCTCCTTTTCATCGTATCCGCACCTCCCTTTCGCTCTCAAAACCCAGCGGGTTGGCTGTAAATGCTCTGCAATACAATTTCTTTTCTCAATTCAAGTTCCCTGTCTATCTCTTTGAAATTCTTTCTTCTTTTCATCATTTCGACCCCCTCTTTGAAGTTATCTTCTTTGACATTCATAATATATCACATATAACTTGAAGATGTCAAGGGGTAAATTAAAAATTTTAAGGTATAACTTAAAAATCATGATTTGCTTTTTGATGGGATAGTGTAACATAATCTCTGTAAGGTGCTTATAGACGAGGAAACGTGCGAACCATGGATTTTGAATAGTTTTTTAGGAATAGGAAATATTTATATAGAATTCAATAGTTTTTGTATAATAATCCAAAAATTTGATTTGTGGATAAGAAATTGTTCAAAAGGGTTGAATTCTCGCAGAAGAAAAAACGAATTTTTGAATTTGGAATTTCATACTAGGTTGTGGTATCATGGTCAAAACGTATTTTGAAGGGATGAGTTTTATGAATTTGTTGGTAATCATAAATCTCAATAATAACAATAATAACGGACCGGGATCGGTCGGTTTTGCCTTTGCATAGAGCATTTTAAAGGTACCGGCCGATGGATTTCCATCGGCCTTATTTTTTTATAAGGAGTGATCTTATGGAAAAGAGCAAAAAAATCATGAAAAGTATTATCCCACATCTTGAGGATCCAGTTGTAAAAAATGCAGTGAAAGTCAAAGCCAGAGTGATAGCATATGCCACGGAATTTTTAAGGGAGCAGGGATTTATCGAACTTTTGCCTACAATAGTGTCTCCCTTAACCGATCCACTGAACCATGAGGTTTTTAACGTGAGATTTAATTACTATGGCACTGTGTATCAATTAACCCAATCAATGATTTTCCACAAACAGCTTGCGGTAACTGCCTTTGAAAGAATTTTCATTGTCTCTCCCAATATCCGTCTTGAAACTGAGGAGAAGAAAGATAGTGGCCGCCATCTCTTCGAATTCACACAAATCGACCTTGAAATGAAAGGAGCAAAGCGCGAAGATGTTATGGATTTAATTGAAAGGTTGCTGTTATACGTTATTTCCGGGGTAAAACAGAAATGCCGCGAAGAGCTTGAATGTCTCGGCTCCAGTGTTAAAATTCCTACAATGCCCTTCAAAAAGGTCAGATACTTGGATGCACTGCAAACATATGGAAAGGATTTTGAGAAAATTCTCTCGGAAAAATCGACCGAGCCCTTTTGGCTGATTGACATTCCCATAGAAGGCAGGGAATTTTACGATAAACTTTCTGAGGATGGACGGACTCTGTTGGACATGGATCTTATTTTACCTCAAGGCTATGGTGAAGTGCTATCTGGTGGTGAAAGGGAACATGAATACGAGCAAATCCTTAAGCGAATGGAGTACAAAGGAACGAGTTTGGAGGATTTCAAATGGTATCTGCAGATTGCAGAAGATGAAAGACTCGTACCATCAGCAGGCTGTGGTTTTGGTGTAGAACGGCTAACCCGGTATATTTGCAGTCTACCACATGTTAGCCTTACCAGATTATTCCCGAAAGTCCCGGGAATGGACTGGATTTGAAGCAAGGTGTAAAATTTAAATAGTGCGGTTTAATAGTTAATTGTTTTTAAATGAGGTGATTTTATGAGAAGTGTGGTAATAGATGGGCAGATATCATACAATGCCGTTACGCAGATTTTCAATTCAGAGACTTTTCGTTCTTTGCTAATCGAGCTCATAAAGGATTCGGAACGAAAGAGAACCTCGCTGTGTTCACTTTTTGAGCTTTTTGTAAAAAATCCCAAAGAGACTGTTTTTGAAGAGAAGTATGATCTTGACTCCATGGTGCAGTTGCTCCTTGCGCTTATGGTCAACACCATAGAAGAAATCGACAATTCGAGGTGCTATTCTTTTCCAATGCTCAGTGATAAAAAAACACTGCTTGTTAAATTCGTAGATAGATTGTTCAACCTATGGAGAAGCAAGCACAGGTTTATGCTCAGACATGATACTTACACCCCTGCGAGGCTCAAGAGGATATTCAAACAAGCTGTTCTGGTAAATACAAACGCCGAACTCAGAAGCCTTGTTCTCAGTACATACAGGCAAATATTGATCAACATTTCCGATGTGAGCTTGAAGATTTTAAGGCAGGAACCTGGTGGAGCTCAAGTGAGCTTTCTTGTTGATAGTCCCGAGATCCACCGGGATGTCATGGTAAAAAAAGCAGACTGGCTATATGATCTAGATTTTGTCTGGAGTATCGTTTTTGAGCCGCCAGTGATTTTTTACACTCGTTCCAACAAAAGGCGAGGTCTATTTAAAGTCGTTGATAAACCGATACTTCACAAAATTGATATCGACGTGCCTCGAAACTGGCTTCTTTTCCCCATATTCGTGGGTAAAAAATTGATCTTTGTTGTCACCAACAAGGAATACCTTGCTCACGCCGCAGGGCTCGGAAACCTCTTTGAAATTGCCAATTTTGACGACATAAGGAACAGAAAGCCAGATGGAATTTTCATCTTTGGTATGGATGACGAGTTTTTCAAGAATCCCGGAGATATAAATGGGGTCATATACAAAGAGGACGATATGTATATAGGTTTGGTTGGAGATCACCCTTCTATTGATTATTTTGGCTATATGAAGAAGATGATTTTGACTATCCACAATCTTCTGGCAATTGATGAAGGAAGATTACCTATTCATGGAGCCCTCGCGCACATAAGGTTGACCAACGGCAAAAGTGCCAATGTCATGCTTTTAGGGGATAGCGGCGCGGGAAAGTCAGAAACTCTGGACGCTTTAAATCAACTAAAAGAAGAGGTTTCAGAAGTTAACATCCTGATAGATGATATGGGTTCTTTGGATATAAATCAATCTGGGGAAGTTGTCGCTTATGGAACGGAAACCGGGGCATTTGTACGGCTCGATGACCTGCAACCAGGTTATGCGTATTCCACAATGGATAGAAGCATTTTCATGAACCCAAATGTTGTTAACGCCCGGGTGATTGTTCCCTATTCGAATTACGATGAAATAATACGTCCTACCAAAATCGACTACTTTTTGTACGCGAACAATTATGAAAAAGTTGAAGAACATAAAAAAGTGAGATTTTTCGATAGCCATGAAGAAGCACTGGAAGTTTTTTCAAAGGGTGCAAGAATGGCAAAGGGAACAACCGCTGAAAAAGGACTCACTTATAGCTACTTTGCCAACCCCTTTGGGGCAATTCAAAGGAAAGAGAAGCACAGCAAAATTGCGAGTAAATACATTGAGACCATGATGAAAACAGGAGTAAAAATAGGTGAAGTATATACCCAATTGGGGATAAATGGCTATGAACAAAGCGGTCCGCTCCTGGCTGCCCAAAGTTTGATTGAATTGATTAAGAACTCCTGATGCAGAGTAAAAAGCAGGGCTTTTCAGCCCTGCCCGTGCTTCTTCTCAACTCAGAAAATGTATCCAAGAATACTGTCAGAGTAGAAGCCACCCAGTCCGAACCCCACTGTTGTTTTTGAAATGAAATGATCCCCCCACAGAACTTTAAAAGTAACACCAGCGCCAATATTAAAACCAGTTGAAAGTATGCTGAAAGAGCCACCTGCACCTGCACCAACCAAAATGCGGTATTCCTTGTCGCCAAAAATGTCTGAATAGAGTTCAAAGGGCGTGAGATCTACAGCTGCACCCACGCCTGTGCCAAGCACAGCCATGAGAGTTCCGTGACCGTTGTAACCAAAGAGAGACAAATCCTCTATTGTCATACCGGCAGTAATGCCATATGCGTTTCCAGCATCTCCAATTCCTACAAAATAACCTCCAAAAGCCATTGTAACAACCACTAATAGAGAAACTACCAATAACTTTTTCATAAATCCACCTCCTGTTATAGTCATTCGCATTATAATCTTTCTGGCCTAAAATCAAAAGAATTTGAAAGAGTAAAATCAAACGTTTACTATAAATTCGAACTCGAGCATGTAAACACTTAGAATGTGTACCCCACAACAGCGTCTGCATATAATCCCATGAGTCCAAATCCCGTTGTTGCTTTCGTAATGAACTTTCCCCATATTGTTTTTATGGTAACGCCAAGGCCTAAATCAGGAATCACAAAAAGATCCAGAGGGATGCCTGCACCACCACCGAGAAGAATGCGGTACTCCTTTTCTGAAAGTGTTCTCGCTAATGATTCGAATGGAGTGAAATCTGCGAAGATTCCCACTCCCGTCCCTATTACAGCAAACAGAGAAGCTGGTCCTGAATAACCAAAGAAAGTAAAATCGTCCGAAGTAATACCGGCTGTTATCCCGTATGAAAGCCCGAGTTCCCCAAGACCGGCAACAAAACTGCCAAAAGTAAGCGTGCTGACCAAAATCACCACAAGTGCGAGTATATTTTTCATAAAATCCCCCCTTTATTCGGTTTTATTCAATCTAAAGATTGAAGTTTCTTTCAAGGGGGATTTTGAAGGTTTTTCGAGAGTCTTTTATTTAAAGATATCTCATTTCTTTTGAGGGGGAGAAATTTCTGCTTTTCTATTTTTCTTGTTGGATTTTTCTTTTTCATACATATTTTTCAGCACTTTTTGTATAAAAGGTCCCTTGGCTTCTGTGTATTTTTCACGTTCATTCTTGTATTTCCGCGCCAATTTTTTCTTAATTTCGCAGTATTCTCTTGCGATATCAGCGTGTGCTCGAAGAAAGTCCCTGAAAAACACATGCCTTTTCCAGAAGTCACCGTTTTTTTCCACCATGTGTACGTGAAAACCCTTTTTCTCAAGATATCTTCTTTCAGGAATTAGTGCCTCATAGTCCGGGAAATAGCTATAATTAAGCTTTTCAAGGTCTTTTATATACTTTTTCGCCATACCAATGGAACAAATCCCAATCATTATATCTATTATGGGCTTGGCGCAAAGGCTGGGGACGGAAGTGCTACCTATGTGTTCAATATGCACATTCGTCCCCAGAACATTCTGAATCTTTTCTTTTTCTAAAGCAAAAATATCTGGCCAATGGTCATCGTATGGAAGTATCACTATGGATTCTTTTTTTGCCATATCAAATTCCTTTCACAATGCCTTATTTCAGCAGAAGGGTGTATATTTTGAAGGGCTCATATGCGAGTTCAATCATCGAACCAACAAGCCCTATCTTTTCAATGGGTTCTTCGAGAATGTTAGCAAGCCAAGCTTCTTTTAATTTAAAGTTCCCGGGCAATTTCAAACGCGTTTTCCCACGTTCACCAAGGGTTTCAACAACCCTGACTACTATGCCGCCTTCTTCTCCATGTTTGAGAGCAAGTAATTTTATACTTTCGGATTCGATTTTCAGGAAAGGCTTTGTAATTGATGATTTGCCAAGAACCGTGATAAGAGGTCTATTGAGAGCTTCTGCTTCCCGCTGAACCATTAGTAAGTCAGCCCCTTTATGCGGATAAATGCTGTAACTGAAACTGTGTTCACCTTCATCACCAAAAAAGTGTGGAAATACCGGTGAGCGCAAAAGAGTTAATTCCATCACGTTATCACGGCAACCATGACCGTATTTCCCATTGTTTAGAATGCTCACACCGTATCCCCTTTCGGAGAGGTCCATCCAGCGGTGTGCCGGGACTTCAAAACGGGCTTTTTCAAAATCGGTGTTGCTGTGGGTAGCCCTTTCGATATATCCTGCTGAAAGGTCATAGCGTGCATGGCGCGAAAGGACATTCACAGGGAACAATGCCTTGAGCAGGCTCCTCCTGTGATGCCAGTTGATTTGTGTATCCACATCAACCCTTCTTGAGCCTTTGAGAAGGGAAATAATCTGTGTTATCTGGGTTTTGCCAAGCTCGTAGAATATTTTTATAGCTGAGCGGAGTTCCCCGGATTCGATTCTCTGGATAAAACTCGCATTTAATCTGTTGCCGTATTTTTTGTGATGGTAATCGATATCCCAGGCATCCCAATACGCTGGAACATCACTGTATAACCATAATTGATTGCCACTTTCGGTAAAGACTTCGCGGTCCATTTCTTTGTCATATATAGACAAAGTCCCATCTTCGTGAACTGTAACCTTCACGAATTCATTTTCCAGGGCGTTAGAAGCTTTGAAAGTTTCTGCTGATTCTTCTGAAACATTAGGTTCGACAGCTTCGTTCAATATCTCCAGATTTTCAAAGCTAAAGGCTTCAATATGGTTTTCTGAGAAATAAAGCCAGTTTCCATTATGGGTTCTTTGTGGCTTGAGGATTTCGCCATTGCTTCTCTTTAGGGCTTTCCCATCGAGGTCTTTATAGAAAAGCAACGGTTTCGGATGTGTGCCAGCGTTCAAAACGGTTATGCTATCATCAGAAGTTTTTGTCAGAATGTTCAACGCCTCTCCCTTTATGAGCTTGAGTTCTTCGCTGGCCTGGGAAAGTTCCCTTTCAGCATCGCTGTACACCTCACCTATGGAAGAGCCCGGAAGAATATCGTGGAATTCATTATGTAGCAGGATTTCCCAGATTCTGTTTATTCTTTCCCCTGGGTAGTCTCTATCTTCATACGCCAGGGTGGAGAGCAATTCCGCCTCGTATAGAAGGTCTTCAACTTTCTTGTGAAGGGCCTTAGTGCGCGCCTGGCTTGTAAGCGTTCCGCGATGAAGCTCAAAATACAACTCGTTGTCCCAGACCGGTAACTTTTCAGGTGCCGGGATAGCTTTGAAGAACTCCTCGGGGGATTTCATTTCGAGCTTTGGCATGCCGGGGAAGTCCTTTAGGATTTTGTAATTTTCAATCATTTCGTCCGTAGGACCGCCACCGCCGTCCCCATAGCCAAAGGTTAGCAAACTCGCGGGGTAGTTCCTCTTATCTTTGTAGTTGTTCCAGGTTTGGGTTATGTCAAATGGTTCTATGTGAGCGTTGTAATTGCCATTTGGATTGTCGAAGCTGTGGTAAATGACTTCAGTGCCATCAATACCACGCCAACGGAAAAGATCCGAAGGCATTTTATTTTTCTCGTTCCAGCTGAGCTTTATGCTAAAGAAGTATTCTATCCCGGCGCTTTTTAGTATTTGCGGTAATATCCAGCTAAAACCGAAGACATCCGGCAACCAACCGGTTTTGCTTTTGACACCAAACTCCCTGGCAAAGAATCTCTGGCCCATCAGCAATTGACGTATGAGAGATTCTGCCGCTGGAACGTTACAATCATTTTCTACCCACATACCGCCGATGGGAATCCAATTCCCTTTCTTGACTAATTCTTTGATCTCTTTATAAAGAACCGGGTCTTTTTCCTTTATATCTTTATACATCTGAGCTGAAGACTGCACATAGACGAAGTCGCCATATTTCTTTGCGAGCCTTATGGAGTTTGCGAATGTCCTTCTGATCTTCCTTTTTGTCTCTTCAATGGGCCAGAGCCACGCATAATCTATATGAGCATGTCCTGAGATTACGAGCTTCCCCGATGGGGGGATTAGCTTTTTTAAGCCCTCAAGCTTTTTTTTGAGCAAAGTGGCAGCTTGCATTATGGAATCGCGCTGTTCCACAGAAAGGCTGTTTCCAGCGGAACGCGGAAATTTTTCGGGATTCCATATCTTTGAGACTTCAGGATGAAGGGAGGGATTATCTCTCACAGTTTTGAAATATGATTCTGAATCTCTGGGAATTCGAATCTTTGAGAAGGCTTCGTCGATAAATTCGGCAAGTTTTTCAGCAAGTAGCTGGTTATCCGTATATTTCAAAACTTCAATTGCCATATGAAACAAACGGATAGAGGCGTCAATGCCCTTATCAACCAGCAACAAAGAACTGCTTTCAAAAGCTGGCTCAAATACACTTGAACCAAATAACCCCTTGGGAACTGTCTGAATGGCAAGCTGATGTTCCTTGCCATCAGCAACTTCGGAAAGATCGATATCCTTGTGGTATTCGTTTATTTCACCAAAGGCTTTTCCATCAACGAGCACGAGGCTTTCCCCACCAGTCCAGACTTCGAAGAAAAGTCCTTCTTCACTACCTGGCTTCGGAAGCTCCAAACGGTTCACAAACCATACGGGGAACGGTTCGGGTTCCCATTTGTAGCCTGCGTCGATTTTAATTTCATCACTTTCTGGAGGAGTATCTGAAGGGAAACGAGCAAAGCTCCAGTTGTCAATTTTAATTCTTCTCTTTGTCCTGTAAGGGATAATTTCACCAAGAATTCTGTTGAAGCGTGCATACAATTCCTTAACAGATGCGTACATGTTAAACCTCCTTGCTATCTTTTATTGTTTTTTTACTCATAATCGTCATAACTTCTTCCGGAATTTCGTAAGAGAACCGTCCAAATTTTCCATCTGCTATTTCCCTTAAGAATACAAAAGCTCCCCTTTCCAGATCCACTTCTCCATGAGCTTTTAAAAAGCCCCGCTTTATTGAAAATTTATTCAGAAAGTCCATAAAATCAACAAAGGGATTGCCAAGCCTTTTTTCCAGTGGAGCGTTGGAATATCTTTCAAACAGGAGATTGAATACGGATTTAGCGGCTTCTATTGTGTCCATCTTTTCAAAAGGCATTGCCCCAACAGCGAGTAATTTGGTTACGATAGAAGGGCTGTGAAGCCTTGTATATAATATTCCGGGTGTATCAAGTACAATGAGCCCCTTTGCGGCAGTAATCCATTGTACTCCCCGGGTAACCCCGGGTTTGTTCCCCACGGCCAGGGATTTTTTCCCTCTTAGCCTGTTTATAAAAGTGGATTTCCCGACATTTGGTATACCAACAATCATGATCCTCTTTTCGGTAAATTTGCTCTTCACAAAAGGCATGACCCTTTTCACAAGGAAATCCTTCACGTTTACGTTTTTCAGGTTCGTTGCCAGGACTGGTTGCCCTTTTTGCTGAAAATGTTTGAGCCATCGCTTGGTGATCGAAGCATCAGCAAGGTCTTCTTTGTTGAGGACGAATATCACCGGCTTGTTTTGAAACAGCCGCTCATATTCATATGCCCGGCTGGTAAAAGGAATGCGAGCATCCAGCAATTCGACGATTGCATCAACTGCTTTTAAGTGTTTTGCGATCTGCTTCTTGGCTTTTTCAACATGTCCTGGATACCACATAGCTTTTCCCCCAATGCACTTTTTGTAAAGGTGATTATCTTCAACAATGATACCATTATTCCGTAAGGTGCTTAAAAAGTTCACATTTTAGGTATAAAATAGTTCTGTACCCTATTTTAGGAGGTTTTTTCATGCTTGCTTTGAAAAGAATACGTTATGAAAAGAGTGAAAGAGTTATTCTTCGGAATATGACCATAGAGTTCGAAGACGGAAAAATTTACGCCATGCTTGGTAACAATGGTGTAGGTAAGTCCACTCTTGCAGGTATAATAATGGGCCTTGAAAATTACCGTGAACACACAGGCGAGTTATATCTGGATGATATTTCACTTAAAGATCTTGGTGTTTTTGAAAGGGCAAAGCTTGGTATAACCCTTGCCCTTCAAGAACCCGTTCGCTTTGAAGGCATAACAATTGACGAATACCTAAACCTCGGTGGAAAACTGCGCCTTTCCCAGGATGAAATCGCAGAAGCTCTCAAATTGGTGGGGCTTTCCAAGGAATATCTTGGAAGGTATGTTGATTCTACACTCAGTGGTGGTGAAAGGAAGAGGGTTGAGTTAGCTTCTATTGTTTTGATTAAACCAAAAATCGTGATACTGGATGAACCGGACTCTGGTATAGATATAATGTCGAACGAGATGATAAAAGCGGTTGTTGGAAAACTCAAAAAAGCCGGAAGCACCGTCATCATGATTACTCACCGCGAAGAAATTGCCATGATGGCAGATGAAGCATATCTTATGTGTGGGGGTAGGCTTCTCGCAAGCGGAACTCCGCAGGAAATTGTCGCTTTCTACAAAAAGCTCTGTGACAGCTGTGATCATATAAACAAGCCAGAAAGTGAGAAAATCAGAGGCGGTGAAGCGAAATGATAGAAAGCAATTACCAGAGAGAATTCGAAAAAATAGCCGAGTATTATGAAAAATCTGGAGGAGACGCATCGAGATTTTTAAGGCGGGATATCGTCTCAATAATAGTGAGTGGAGATAAGGTCATTGGCAGAAACACAGTAGAAGGTGTTGAATTGAAGGCAAAAGGCCTTGAAAACGGTGTTGAAATCTGGCTTGAGGTTAAAGATGGCATTCAAGTTGAAAATCCCATACACCTTTGCACAGGTTACTTGAAGCCGGAGGGTACTCAATTGGTGCTAATTCACACGAAGCTGGGAAAGGCAGCGAAGGCCAACTTCTTATCCCATTGTGTGTTTCCCAATGGCAAAGAATTCACCCATAGAATGATTTCAGATATCGAATTATCTGAATCTGCTAAGATGAGTTATGAAGATGTCCATTTTCATAGCAAAGATGGTGGGGTAACGGTAGAGGCTATTTATAACGCGCATCTCGGTGAAAAAAGCGTTTTCAGGAACACCTTTCATTTGACGAAAACCCGTGTTGGGAAATTGAAGGTAGAAATGAAGGTGAATCTTGATAAAGAGGCTGTGGCCGAAATAGAATCCAAGGTTTATGAGAAGCAAGACGATTACGTCGAAATCATCGAAGAATTGAACTTGAATGGAGAAAGATCCTCAGGCATAGCTAAATCAGTTGTTTTTGCGACTGACAGCAGTAAAGCACGGATAATCAACAGGGCATATGGAAACGCCCCCTATGCGAGGGGGCATATAGAATGCAAAGAAATTGTCAAAGGGGGTAACGTGAACGTCGGAACCATTCCTGAACTCTATGTCAAGGATGAAAAGGCTGAGTTAACCCACGAAGCATCCATAGGCCGCATGAATGTGAAGCAATTGGAAACCCTTATGGCTAAAGGTCTCACTGAAAATGAAGCAATAGAACTGATAGTCAAAGGTATGTTAAAATAAAGTGCTTGCTACATGTAGTTTACAATAATTTCGTTTATTTTCCTACTGTTTTACACAGTCTATTTTTCTTTTCTTGGGTCTGGGAAACCGGGGGAATTCTATGTTGAAGTATGACCTTGTCATCGCCGGTGCAGGCTATGCCGGGTTGGTTCTTGCCATGAAGTGCCTTTCTGGAGGAATGAAAGTCGCTGTTGTTGATATCAAAGCCGAGGGAGATCTCGGACATGATTGGTCGGATTCTGTTGAAAGGGAAGTTCTTGAAAAACGGGATATAGGATTTTCTGAAAAAGAGATTACCGCAAAACCCAAAGGTCTGCACATCATATCACCGCTTCGTAGTAAGGAATTTTTCCTTGATTACGCTTACGAAATCGTGGATATGAAACTTCTGCACAAAAGGCTTCTTGAAAAGGTGGAAGAGCGAGGAGGCGAATTGCATCTCAGAGCAAGCGCCGTAAGACCGATTCTTGAGTCATCTGGCAGATGCAAGGGATTGAGATTTAATGAAAATGGTGAGCCAAGAGAACTAAAAGCCGATTTTGTGGCTGATTGTACGGGCATAAAGAGCGCGATAAAGAGTTTGATGCCCCGGGGATCAGGCTTTAAAATAGAGCTCTCTTCAACGGATATTTCAAAAGCGTACCGTGAAGTAAGGCGCTGGAATGGTAAAGCGAAAGGTAATACAGAAAAGGTTTTGGCTGGTTGGTTGAGCTATCATTACGGAATCAATGGCGGTTACAGCTGGGTTCATCCGGAGACCGACGATAGAATAGATGTTGGAGCTGGCATTCAGCTTGGTAAGGGATATCCAGATCCTGAAAATACCGTACCCGAAAGAGTCAAAAATCTGGGACTGGGTGAAAGGTTGAGAGGGGGCGGCGGAGTCATCCCTGTGTCTTCTTCTCATCCTGTTTTGTACTCTCATGGGGTGCTTCTTGTTGGCGATAGCGCTTTTCAAGCTATTCCCACTTCTGGCTGTGGTGCCGGAAATGCCATGAGGTCTGCTTTAATTGCGGGCGATGCCCTTTTGAGGTCTCGTCTGAATCCAGATGAGCGAGGTTCTTTATATGAAAGGCTTTATTTTCAGCAAAAGGGGGCTGACCTTGCGTATTACGATGTGTTAAGGAGGAGAATGCAATCCTTTACACCTGAGACTCTTGATTGGCTTATGAAGAAAGGTATTTTGGGCTCAAGGGAGCTTTACGCCTCCATTCATGGGCTTTATCAGAACACACCGGCTTTTTCTACATTGCTGAAACTGGCTTACGGATTTACGCGTATCGATGTTTTATTGAAATTGAAAAGAGCTCTGTCTATTGGCGAAAAGCTCCGTGAACATTTGCAAAACATTCCTTATAGGGCTAAATCTGGCGAAAAATGGTTGCAAAAATATTATGATTTGCTATCTGAAACCTATCATTTTGACTGAGATATGAGAGCCTTTCTGAGGATGTTTAGGGCATGAAGCGTGGCCCTTAGCCTTATCCAATTTCTATCTCCGTGTAGGCGTAGCTCTTCTGCTTTTTCTTCACCATTAAGCCACAATCCGACGTACACCAGACCAACGGGCTTTTCTTTTGTTCCACCTCCGGGCCCCGCTATGCCAGTGGTTGCCAACCCGATATTTGAACCGGAAACCGCTGCAATCCCTCTTGCCATTTCAATGGCGGTTCTTGGGCTAACTGCACCGAAAGTTCTCAGGGTTTCAGAAGCGACTCCAAGCAAATTCTTTTTTGATTCGTTGCTGTATGCTATCACACCCTCTTTGAAAACCTCGGAGGCGCCCGGAACGTTAATCAACCTTGAAGATACCAACCCACCGGTACATGATTCAGCTGTGGAAATTGATAAGCCAGCTTTCTTTAGCAATTCGATCACTACTTCTTCCATTGTTGTGTCGCCTTCTGCGTATATATATTCCCCAAGTTTTTTTCTTATTTCCGACTCAACAGGCATGATCAATTTTTCAGCTTCTGATTTGCCCCTTGCCCTGGCTGTTATCCTTATCGTTACTTCCCCTTCCAAGGCGTATGGAGCCACTGTCGGGTTTTCGTAGCTCTCAAAAAAGTCTTTCAGAATGCCTGCAAGCTGACTTTCACGAATACCGAAAATCCTCAATACCTTTGATACCAGAACCTCGCTGCTATGTTTTTCTAAGTATTTAACAGTATATTTTTCAAACATCGTCTTCATCTCTCGAGGGGGGCCTGGCAGCAGTACAATAGCTTTTTCGCCCTTTTCGATTATGCAACCGGGAGCTGTTCCCACGTCGTTTGGAAGAACTATGGCTCCCTCTGGAATATATGCCTGCTTCTGATTTGCTTTTGAAAGGACCGTTTCACCCGTTCTCTCTTTTATGCGCTGTAATGAAGCTCCATCGAGTTGAAGGTCAAGCCCGAATAGTTTCGCTACAGTTTCCTTGGTGAGATCGTCTTGTGTTGGCCCCAAACCGCCTGTTATCACCACAAGCTCAACACGTTCAAGAGCTTCCTTTAACACTTCTGAAAGCCTTTTGGCGTTATCACCAACCGCCGTCTGCCTGTAAACAAAATGCCCAAGTTCAGCCAACCTCTTTGAGAGATAATGGGCATTGGTATTGACTATGTTTCCAAGAAGAAGTTCGGTTCCCACAGAAACGATTTCTGCTCTCATGCTTTATCTCCCTTCTATATTGTGGTATGATTTAGTAAGTTTACCTAACAAAGGTGATTAGGTTGAAAGACAGAATCCCGCTTCTTATAGCAGCGATCCTGAGGTTTACAGCCGTTTTGAGTTTTGGCATTTTGCTCCAGCTCAGACTCAGAGAGCTGGGAGTCTCTGTTGTTGTAATAAGTGCCCTCGCTACTGTCAGAGGTGCCTTTAATACCCTGGGCTCGCCAATATGGGGAGCAATTTCCGATAAAGCTGCAAACAGGAAATTATTGCTTACTGCGACTTTACTGGTTCCAGGAGTGCTTTATTTTCTATATGCTTTTATGCAACTATCTTATCAATTTATTATTCTCGGCGCTGTTACCGCATTTTTCAGCTCTGCCTTTCAACCAATAACAATGTCTCTTAGCACTGAGTTTGCGGAAGATGAAAGCGTATCCTCGACTTCAAAAGAGATTTCATTGTTAAATGCCGCGAATTCTTTTGGGATGTTTCTGGGAAGAGTTTTGCTTTCAGTTCTCCTGCTCTGGTTATCGGTCAGATCTGTCATCTTTTTCTTTTCAATTATAGCGCTATCTGTTGCAATTCCGATATTCCTCATGAAAGGCATAAACAGGAAAGCGGCTGCAAAAAAAGCTGAGAAACGAAATATTATTGCCGCTTTCTTCCCTCTTGTTTCGGATCCATCTCCTATGTTGAAAAATGGTGTCTGGGCGATATATATCGGAAGTTTTATGCGCCAATTTGGCATAACAGGGTCAACTTCTTTAATCGCAGTGTACTTAACGGAAGAAATGGGACTTTCAAAATCCCTGGCAGTTATCCTTACAGCCATAAATCCACTCATTCAGATATTTTCACATATCTACTTTGGACGTTTAATTGGGAAGATAAAAGCCAAGAGCAGTACAGTTTTTGGGATGCTCTTAACGTCTTTGACAACACTACTATTTGCCATAGGAAACAGCTGGATAACAGTTGCTATTGCCTACTTTTCATTGGGGATAGCTTTTGGTGCTTTTATAAATGGCGCTTCTACTTTTGTGGTTACCCATTCTCCCAGGGAAAGAACAGCGGAACTCCTTGGAGTTTTGCGTTCTTCAAGATCACTTGGCCAGATGTTTGGGCCACTTGTAGCTGGCATTATCGCCTCCTATTCCTACGTGCAAATGTTCTCAGTCATGGGGATTGCCATAATGTTTAGTGGATTTCTTGTGATGGTATTCTGCAAGGAATGATCAGGTTTTTTCTTCTCTCGAGTACGGGACACCAAGAGCAGCAGGAGCCCCTACCTTTAGCTTGATCTTTTCAGTGGAAGTGAAGAACAGCACAGCCACCGTGAGGATATATGGAAACATCATCAGTATATGTGAAGAAATAGTCGTTCCAGCAGCTTGCATCCTGAGCCCCAGGGCAGTTACACCACCGAAAAGATATGCGCCAAACATGGCTTTCGCAGGATCCCAGGTTGCAAAAAGCACAAGAGCTATCCCGATCCAACCACGACCTGCTGTCATATTTTCGATCCACATAGAAGTGTAAGCAAGAGACAGATAAGCTCCACCTAAAGCAGTTATCGCTCCACCAAGCATGGTGTAAAAATACCTTACCATGAAAACATTTATCCCCCGTGCGTCAGCTGCAGCCGGTGATTCACCAACTGCTCTAAGTATCATTCCCGGTTTCGTTTTGTATATGTAGAACCACATCAAGGGTACGAGAAGGTAGCTGATATAAACAAGTATATCGTGGGAAAATAGAACAGATCCGATAAAGGGTATTTTTGAGAGAAATGGGATTTCCAGCGTTTTGAATTGCGCAGCAACTACACCTATGTATCCCTTCCCCCACAGCCCACTTATACCTGTGCCAAGCATGGTTATCGCAAGGCCGCTTACTACCTGGTTTATCCTCAGCGTAACGGTGAAAAAAGCGTGAACTGCTCCAAGAAGTGCCCCGGCGATCATTGCGGCGATAACAGCAAGAAATAAATTACCGGTGCTGTATGAAACAGCGAAACCGCTTATAGCTCCAACGAGCATCAAACCCTCAAGCCCCAGGTTCATTACGCCTGACCTTTCGGTGAAAATATCACCCAAGACGGTGAAAAGTAACGGGGTACCGGCACGTATCGTCGCCTGAAGGGTTGTAGTGATTATGGAGGAATCTATGTTCATTCTTCCACCGCCCTTTCTTTCACAAACCTGATTCTGTAATTAAAAATGGCTTCCCCGCCCATAAGGGAGAAAAGCACGAGCCCTTGAAATATGTATATGAGTGCCAACGGCAAGCGGTAAAACATCTGAAGCTGTTCATTACCCACGAGGAGCCCGCCGAAAAGAAAAGATACCAGTAGTATCGCTAGGGGGTTTAACTTTGCTAACCAGGCGATGATTATAGCAGTATAGCCATAACCCGGAGAAAAACCATGCTGCAGTCGATGCTGAATGCCCATCATTTGCACGGCTCCACCCATGCCACCAATAGCCCCGCTGACCAGCAAAGCAACGATAGTGTAAAAGCCTATGTTAATCCCGGCATATTTTGCAGCTTTTTGGTTATCGCCGGCAATAGCAGAGTTGAATCCCCAACTTGTACGGCTGTAAACATATTGAAGAATGACAGCAAGAACTATGACCATGATAATTCCCACGTGTACCTCACCATTGAACATCGTAGGGAGCTTTGCCGATTCCGGATATTCGGCCGTCAGGGGGAAGTTATAGCCTTTGGGGTCTTTCCAGGGACCGTAAACGAGATAATCCACCCAGAAAATCGCAACGTAATTCAGCATAAGCGTTACAACGATTTCATCGGTCTTTGCAAAAGCTTTCATGAAAGCGGGGATCGCTGCCCAAAGCGCACCAAAAGCAGCTCCCATCAAAAGAATCAGGGTTATCATTAAGAATTTGTTCTCAATGCCGTTGAAGAGAAAAAGAGCACCCCAGGTAGCGGCAAAAGCGCCCATATAGAGTTGCCCTTCACCACCGATATTCCAGATTTTCATCCGATAGGCGAAGGATAATCCAAGACCAACAAAGGCAAGTGGAACCATCTTCAAGAGCGTCTGGTAAATGCCATAGACGTTTCCAAAGGGCCATGAGAACATCTCTCCATACGCTGATAATGTCTCGGAAAAAGCTTGCCCCCAGCTCATGCCGCTTCGTTGAAAGAAAATCAGAAGGATGATTCCCATAACGAGAAGCGAAAAGATTATGGAGACAACAGGAACCAGTATATTCATGTAAAAGGGCAAATCTTTTCGTTTTTCTATTCTCAATTTCAATGCAGCTCACCCGCCTTTTTACTGCCACCCATCATGAGACCTATTTCTTCAATGTATGCAGGATCCGGCGGTGCATAACCCACAATCTCACCTTCGTATATTACAGCTACACGGTCCGAAAGCCTGAAGATTTCATACAATTCTCCAGCCAGCAAAAGAATAGCCGCACCCTTTCTTTTTTGTTCAAGCAGTGTCCTGTATACAAACTCCATGGCACCAATATCAAGGCCTCGTGTCGGATGGGAGGCGATTATCAGAGAAGGGGTTGTGGAAAGCTCCCTCGCCAGAACCACTTTTTGAATGTTTCCACCTGACAGAAACTTTACAGGAGTTTTGGGAGAAGGAGTCATTATGGAATAGCTGTTTATGAGTTCAGCAGCTTTTTCAACTATCTTTTTCCTATCTATGAAAAAATGCGTGGAATCGGCAAGGCGTGTAATGGTGTTTTTCAAAAAGAGATTGGTTGAAACAGGAAGGTTCGGGCAAGTTGCGGTCCCCTTTCTGTCCTCGGGAATATATGCGATGCCTTCCTTTATCCTATGAGAAACACTTGTACCGGTAATATCCTTGCCATGCAGGAGAATCTTTCCGACTTCTACCTTTCTAAGCCCGTAGATAGCTTCTGCGAGCTCGCGCTGGCCGTTTCCGGCAACGCCAGCTATTCCAAGCACTTCTCCGGCTTTCACTTCCAGATTCAAGTTGTTAACAGATAAAAGCCCCTTGTCATTTTTCACTTTCAAGTTCTCTATTTCAAGAATCTTTTTTCCAATTTCAACCTCGGGCTTCTGGATGTCTAAAATAACGTCCCTACCTACCATCATCCGGGCAAGGTCGTTCTTCGTTACTTCCGCTGTGTTAACAGTTCCAACGACCTTTCCGGAGCGTAGGACGGTTACTCTATCACTTACTTCCATCACTTCATCAAGCTTATGGCTTATGAAAATAACAGAGGCCCCATCAGCAACCATTTTCCTAACAGCTTCAAAGAGAGACTCGGCTTCCTGTGGTGTTAGCACAGCCGTGGGTTCATCCAGAATCAGGATCTTTGCCCCGGTGTACAGTAGCTTCAGTATTTCGATTCGCTGCTTTTCGCCCACTGAAAGCGTCCAGACCTTTGCTCTGGGGTTTACAGGCAATCCATAGCGATTGCCGAGCTCTTCAATACGGGATTCCACATTTTTTGTTTTTGGTATGAAACCAAGCTCCTTTAAGCCCAAAACGATGTTTTCCGCCGTTGTGAATGAAGGGACAAGCGTAAAATGCTGCTGCACCATTCCAACACCGTGCTTTAAGGCGTCGTGAGGAGAGGAGATATGGATACTTTTTCCATTTATTACTATCTCGCCGTTATCGGCTTTGTATATTCCAAAGAGAATATTCATCAGGGTTGTTTTCCCGGCACCGTTCTCGCCCAATAAGGCGAGGACCTCACCTTTTTTCAGTTCAATGTCGATATCGTCGTTCGCTTTAACTCCAGCAAAATGCTTTGAAATATGCCTCATTTCGAGAACGTTTCGGCGATCTACATCCACAGTATCACCCTTTCTCAGGCTAATTAAGTGAGGGATGTTGAACCAATAAGCGAAAGGGCCTTCCGGCCCTTTCACTCCAGATTGCTGTTTGAATTATTTTGGAATTGTACCCACCACATTATCGACAAACCAGTCCATACCAAGAAGTTCGCCATCGGAAGGGACATCTCCAGCTGGCACTCTTAACTCTCCACTCTGGTCGTATAAAGGTCCACTGAAGGGATGGAATTTTCCTTCAATAATGGCTTCTTTGAAAACAGAAACGAGCTTTTTAACGGAATCGGGTACAAGATCACTTATGTGTATGTCAACAACACCATCAGCCATGCCGCCCCAATATTGTTCGCTTTTCCAGGTTCCAGCCATGACTTCCTTTATGATCTTTTCATAATAAGGGCCCCAGCTCCACACTGGTGCACCAAGGTAAGCCTTAGGGGCAAATCCACTCATGTCGCTGTTGTAGCCAATGGAATAAGCGCCATACTGTTGCGCTGCCTGTTGAGGAGCCGGAGAATCCTGATGCTGTGCGATGACGTCTGCCCCCATATCAAGTAGAGAAATCGCGGCTTCCTTTTCCATGGCGGGATCGTACCATGTGTTTGACCAGATAACGTGAACTTTGGCTTCAGGGTTCACATATTTCACACCGAGAGCAAAGGCGTTAATTCCCCTTATAACCTCTGGAATGGGGTGGGCCGCAACGTATCCTATGATATTGCTTTTCGTCATAATGCCTGCTATAAGCCCTGAAAGGAATCTGGGTTCATACATTCTTCCAAAATACGTGCCAACATTTTCTGCGGCTTTATAACCGGAACAATGCATGAAAATCGTTTTTGGGTATTTTTTCGCCACGTTTATAACGGGGTCCATGTAACCAAAGCTAGTAGCGAAAATAAGGTCATATCCTCTTTGAGCATAGCTTCTCAAAACGTTCTCTGATTCTGCACCTTCTGGTACGCTTTCAATGTAGCTGGTTATGATATCGCTTCCAAAGACCTTCTGTACATACTGCCTCCCAAGATCATGCGCATAGGTCCAGCCAGCGTCTCCAACGGGTCCTACGTAAATGAAGGCGACCTTCAACGCTTTTGCGGTGATCAAAGAAGCGACCAGCATGATCAAAACCAGTAAAACTACATGCTTCTTCATCGTCTAACCCCCCTCTATATGTTGGTGTCGAACATTTGGATTATACATTTTTTTGTGTAGCTTCACCAAATAACTCTTTACTTACATTTTTGTATGATTTGTCAAATTGTGATTCTTATTTTCAAACGCAATACAGAGGATATACTATAATAGAAAAGTTATAAGATTAGTGTTAATCTGTTTTCGTGAAGCGACATACAGCTTATAATCAAAATTTGAAAGATCACTGAAAGGAAGGGGTTTTCATGAAGGATGGAGAAATGAATTTTGATACGCTTGCTATACACGCCGCTGAGCAGCATGACCAAAACCAGGCGTTGAACAACCCCATATATATGACTTCCACTTTTACTTTTACCGATTTGCAGCAAGCAGATGACACCTTTAGCTTCAAAAGGAAGGCATATGTTTATACCAGGGGGGGGAATCCAACCATAAACCTTTTCGAGCAGAGGATTGCTGCCCTCGAAGGTGGAATTGACGGGGTGGCATTTGCCTCTGGCATGGCAGCAATTACATCCGTTATCATGTCATTCGTTAAAAGCGGAGACGAGGTTATAGCGCATAGGAACCTTTATGGTTCTGCATTTGGTGCATTGAAACACCTGATGCCCGATTATGGCGTGAAAACGAAATTTGTGAATATGACAAATTTAGAAGAGTTAAAAGACGCCATTGGGGAAAAGACAAAGGTCTTATATTTTGAAACCCCAACAAATCCCTCTATGGAGATCATAGATCTTGAAGCTGTCGCTAAAATCGCAGCCGAAGCCGGCATTAAAGTGGTGGTGGATAACACCTTTGCGACTCCCTATTTGCAAAGACCACTGGAGCTTGGTGTAGATGTTGTGGTGCACAGTGCGACTAAATATATTTCCGGGCATGGCGATGCGGTAGGTGGGGTCGCGGTATCCAAAAACCAGGATTATATATATAAGCTGAAATTTGGCTATATGTGTGAACTTGGAGGAGTTATGAGCCCTTTTAACGCCTGGCTTTTACTCCGGGGGCTTAAAACGCTTTCACTCAGGATGGAGAGACATTCGAGCAATGCCATGAAAATAGCTAATTTTCTTGCAGAAAATCCCCTTGTTGAAAGAGTAATGTATCCGGGCATGGAAACCCACCCCGGTCATGAAATAGCCAAAAGGCAGATGAAGGATTTCGGAGGAATTGTGAGTTTCGAGCTTAAAGGAGACCTTGAAACCGCTAAAGCTTTTGTGGAAAATTTAAAGCTTCTGAAACTCGCTGTAAGCCTCGGTGATGCGGAAACTCTTGTCGAAATCCCCGCCCTTATGACTCACCGCGATTACCTTGAAGAAGAACTCAAAAAATTCGGATTTTTGAAGAAAACAATCAGAATATCAGCTGGCCTTGAACACCCGGATGACATCATTGCGGATATCAAGCAATCTCTTGAAAGGGTGAGATAAGTTGAAAGCCCTTTATTATGATGGTGACTCGCTTGTATTGAAGAATGTACCGATTCCTGAAATAACAAAAGGAGAATCGCTGATAAAAGTTTATTACACGGGCATCTGTAATACGGATCTGGAGATTCTAAAAGGATACATGGGATTTACGGGAATACCGGGCCATGAATTTGTGGGGGAAGTTGTCAAAGCGCCTAAAAACAAATCTCTGGTTGGAAAGCGTGTAGTGGGTGAAATAAACATAGCATGTGGTCAATGTGACCTGTGCCGGGCGGGTAAGCGAAAGCATTGCCGAAATATAAGAACTCTGGGGATAAACAACTATGACGGTGCTTTCGCGGAATATATGAAGTTCCCTGTTGAAAACTTGCATCCTGTCCCGGATGAAATCCCCAATACCATTGCTACTCTTGTCGAACCACTTGCCGCTGCCTTTCAAGTGCTGGAACAGGCTCATATAAAGCCCACTGACAGGGTTTGTGTGATAGGAGACGGGAAGCTTGGGCTGTTGATTAGCATTGTGCTGCAATATAGTGGAATCCATCATGTCTTAATAGGCAAACACCCCGAAAGGGCAAAAGAGGTAATTCCTGAAGTTGAAACACTTTTGCCTTCTGAACTAAAAGGCTTGGAGAACTCTTTCGATGTTGTAGTGGAGGCAACGGGAAATGCCAAAGTGTTCACTTCCGCTATTGACCTCACAGCACCCACAGGAACGCTTGTGCTGAAAAGCACCTTCGCTTCTGGAGAGAACTTGAATCTATCCCCGGTAGTGGTCAAAGAGCTGAACATTGTAGGTTCACGCTGCGGTCCCTTTGAGCCGGCGATCGCGTTTTTGAAAAGCCAGCATGAAAAGCTTGAAGGGATGATAAGCGGAATTTTCCCGTTTGAAGAATACCAAAGAGCTTTTGAAGCAACGAAAGGCTCATTGAAAATATTGCTGAGGATGGGTTGAACGGATGTAGTTCCATTTTAGTGGAATTTTCTTCACTTCCTGGATTCTAAATCATATTTGTGAAAAACATTTCCAAAATCAGAAGCAAAATATATAATACTATTTTCTACCACAATAAAAAGTTCGCTTTCCGAACCTTGACATTACCCAGCGGGAAAGGTATTATTTTAATAAGACCGCTTAGGGGGATTTTTTTCATGTTGAAGCGATTTGTCGCATATTACAGACCTCATTTGTTCCTCTTCACAATTGACATGGTATGCGCTTTTTTAATTGCCGGAATAGACCTATTTTTTCCAAGTTTTACTAAAAAAGCGCTGGATCAATATATTCCTCAGCGAGATTTGAGAGGGCTTATTACAGTGTCCATCGTTCTGGGGATTCTCTTTCTTTTCAGGGCCTTTTTTACCTATGTGGTCAATTATTGGGGGCATATCGTTGGCGTGAGAATGGAATACAACATGAGGAAGGACGTTTTCTCCCACATCCAGACACTACCCTTTAGTTTCTTCGATAAAGTTCGGACAGGAAAAATAATGTCGAGAATTGTCAATGATTTGAGAGATATTACCGAGCTTGCGCACCATGGGCCTGAGGATCTCTTTATATCGCTTATAACTCTTATTGGAGCTTTTATCATCCTCATGAGAACCGATTGGAGGCTTACATTGATAATCTTCACTTATATTCCTTTCTTGGTGTGGTTTGGGATAAAAAAGAGGCAGAAAATGTCTCGTGCCTTCATGGCTGAAAGAAGGCGAATTGCCGATGTAAACGCGCAATTGGAGAACAGCATTTCCGGGATACGTTTGGCAAAATCCTTTACCAACGAAGACCTTGAGAGGGAAAAATTCGACGAAGGTAACAGGAGGTTTGTCGAGTCAAGAAAGCGTGCACTTAAAGCCATGGCTGAGATGTTCACAGGCGTTGACCTGTTGTCGAATATGTTGAAGCTCACGGTGCTTCTCGTTGGTGGTTATTTGACTTTGAAAAAAGTCATCACACCCGGTTCGCTGGTTGCATACTTTTTATACGTTGAACTTTTTTTGCAGCCAATTCGAAGGCTGATGATGCTTGCGCAACAATATGAGGCTGGAATGGCTGGTTTTAAAAGGTTTGTTGAGATAATGGATACTAAGCCCAATATTGTTGACAAAGATGGCGCAATCGAATTGGAAAGGGTAAAAGGGGATATTGAGATAAAGAACGTTTCTTTTTCCTATGATGGAGGGGAAAAGGTTTTGCAGAATATAAGCCTAAAAATCCCTGCAGGAAAGACCGTTGCCCTTGTGGGTCCTTCAGGTGGCGGGAAGACCACGCTTTGTCATCTTATACCGAGATTCTATGAAATATCTGAAGGTGAGATCTTGATCGATGGGATAAATGTAAAGGATGTTACGTTGAAATCCCTGCGAAGGAATATAGGGATTGTGCAGCAGGATGTTTTCCTGTTTGCGGGTACTATAAGAGATAACATCGCTTATGGTAAGGGGAACGCAACTGAGGAGGAAATCATTGAAGCTGCAAAGCGCGCGAATATACATGATTTTATAATGACTCTGGAAGAGGGATACGACACCTACGTAGGCGAAAGGGGCGTAAGGCTTTCTGGCGGCCAGAAACAAAGAGTTTCAATAGCAAGGGTTTTCTTGAAAAATCCTCCTATTCTCATTCTCGACGAAGCAACCTCTGCATTGGACAACGAAACCGAGTTGAAAATCCAGCAATCCCTTGAGGAGCTTTCCAAAGGGAGAACATCGCTTGTTATAGCCCACAGGCTTTCTACAATAAAGCACGCCGATGAGATTATCGTTATAACAAAGGATGGGATTATAGAGCGAGGAACCCATGAGGAATTATTAGAGCTAAGGGGTCATTATTACAGGCTCTATAAGTCCCAATTCAAAGGCTATATACCGGATTCTTTCGATGAGAATCCAGCAAGTGAACTTGTATGATTAAAGCTTAATATCTGTCTTCTTGAAAACCCAGGCACCTGCAAAGAGGAAGATGGCTGAAATGAGCATTATTGTCAACGCGTTACCAAGCATTATTTGATTGTTTTTTATTGTGTCTATCAAGGGTATATATCGGAAGATGCTAATAATAGACATCCACTCAAGGTTTTCAAAACTTCTGCCCAGAGAGTCTCCAAAATACATGAAAATGATAAGCCCTATGGAGATAGAAGTATTCAAAGAGCTCTTCTGCACAATCACCGACACCAGTGTAGCCACGGCAGCAAAGAATACCTGGACGGTTAGGGCATAGAGCCCGAAGGCATAGAGAATCTTTGTACTATATTCCTGATGAACAAAAACATCGAATAACTTTACCTCGAATAACGTGAATATTCCAGTGAGAAGGATTATAAAACTGAACATTACCGAAAGCTTTGAAAGAAAAACTGTCAATCTTGAGCTTGGTTTGACAAGGAGATATTCGATGGTTTTTTGCTCAAACTCTTTTGAAAACATCGAACCAGCAAGTATAGAAGCAAACACGGCAGACAGGATATAGACAAAACTCATGCCTTCAGATCCAAATAATCCTTCAGGTCTGGTCAGCAGTTCCGGTTCAAAGCTGAACATCTGTAGAAGCAGCTTGGGCATTTTTTCAATAAACTTAAGCATAGCCCCAGATTGTTGAATAAGCTGGTCGGTAAGGGGAATATACATAAAAGAGAAGGCAACAAAAATCGATGTCCAGATAATAAATGAGCGGAGATTCCACTTGAATTCTTTTCGGTATATGTTGGTAAAGCTCATTTGTCAACCTCCTGCGTGTAAAATTCCATAAAGGCTTCTTCCAGAGAGGGATTCCTTATTTGTAAATCGCTAAATTCCAGGTTTGTCAGCGCTTTGAGAAAACCTTTCAGCTCGTCGCGATTTATGGAGAAAGTGAATTCCCTTCCATTGTTGTTAACAAGTTCATATTCATATAAGCGATCAGGCTCTTTTAGCCCGTAAACAGTTACCAATTTTTTGGTATATTTGTGAATATCTTCCATTGCAAGTTCTTTGACCAGCTTTCCTTCTTTGATTACTCCAACCCTCTGACAAAGGCGCTCAACCTCGGTAAGGACATGAGAAGAAAACAATATAACCGTTCCCCTCTTGCGTTCTTCCTGGAGCAGTTCATAGAGTTTGCTTTGAAGCAGAGGGTCAAGACCATTTGTTGGTTCGTCCATAATGAGATATTCTGGCTTATGGACAAGGGCTTGAAGAATTCCAACTTTTTTCTTGTTTCCCTGTGAGAGTTCTTTGAATTTTTTCTCAGGATTGATGTTGAGGAATTCGACCAGGTCTTTCTCGTAATCGAGCTCTATTTGAGGATAAAAATTTCGGTTGAATCTTAAAAATTCCCTTATCTTCATGTCAGGATAAAAATTAACCTCTCCGGGTAGATAGCCTATTTTGTTTGTGATACGCTTCAAATCCTTTGGAATTTCATGCCCGCCTATTGTTATATTTCCAGAGTCTTTATAAAGGAGCCCCAAAATAATGCGAATCGTAGTTGTTTTCCCGGCACCATTGGGCCCAATGAGCCCATATATTTCTCCGGGTTTTATCGAAAAGCTAACATCTTCTACACCTCTGTACTTTCCGTAGTATTTTTTTAGATGCTTTGCAACAAGCATTTCTCCCCCTCCTTTATATGTTGATTTTACCATTGATGCGAAGTACATAATGAACAGCTATCTCGCTGGTATTCATATGCGATGGCAAAAGTAAAATTGCTATATGATAAAAATATTCTAAAAACTTCCTGTATTTTGCCTTCTATTGTTTTTCAATATCTATTTTTATTTGATTTAAAAGGATAGAATAACAATTGTTAGGAGTGGGGGGATTTGTATGGTAGTGAAAAGAATTTTTGCAGTACTAATAAGCTTACTTATTGCGGTTTCTGTATTTTGTGGAGTTTCTATACTCGCACCAGATTTTGAGCTTGAGCCCCTAAATATAGAAAACCCGGCAACTTTTAACAACCAGGAATTCTGGTTTGAAGTGCTGCGCGATAGTCCTATAACAATTATGGCTGATTACGAAATCTATATGATCTTAAATTCAGGAGATGTCCTCATAACCGATAAATTTCTCGATCTACTGCTTACTCATATATTCCACTACGAAAACAGTTCATACATAAATGAAAATATCACTCCTCCTCACAAATTCCCGGACGACGGCACTTTTTACGTAAACGCTCCTTACACTCACGAGAAATTCTGGATGAAGCTTTTCTTTCCCTATGAATATCAAGTTGACGAAGATTGGTGCATAAAATACAAATCAGCGGAATACAGGGTTGAAATTGTCATTACAATAATACCCGAGCCTCCAACTGGAGGAGGCGATGGACATGTGACATATACACCAGGAGGTTGGGGAGCGCCACCCCACGGACATAATCCCGGGGCTTATTTGCATGCCAATTTCAGTGCTGCTTTTCCTGGTGGCTTAACCATAGGAGTTGAAGGAGTAGGCCGTTATGTGAGATTTACAGATGCTCAAGCAATAACCGATTATCTACCTGCTGGTGGTACTCCAGCAACGATAAGCACTTTTTATGTGAACCCTGCGACAAGCGCATTGGGTAACGAACTTGTCACGCAAATGGTTGCCCTTGCTTTGAACATAGGATTTGACCTGTACGACCCTGATTTTGCTCCAAGCACATTAAACCTTGCAGGGCTCGTTCTCAGTTATCCTCCGGCAGTACCACCCTCAGAAAGGTACATGGAAGGTATGACAGTAGCGGAAATAATGGCACTGGCAAACCAGATCCTTGCAGGTGAATCGACAGCTTATACTCCCTCGCAGGTCACTGATGTGATTACCATCATCAATGAAAACTTTGACAATGGAACAACAGACAACGGTTACCTTCATTAATCCATATTCCATTTAAGGAATTTGTCCTTTTGTGATAGCTCTCCTGCGGGAGAGCTTTTTTGTGAAAGGCAGAAGAAAAAGTGGTATTGATTTTCGGCATATTTATGTTATATTGTATTGTGAACAACGGAGGTGATATGGTGGAGGGTGACACTTGCCCGTATTATAGTATGTGTCCTGTTGCAAGAGCCTATGAACGTGGTATTGTCGATTCTGATTGGGCAAACATGTATTGCAAATCAAACTGGAAAGAATGCGCGCGATTCCAACTGGAAGATCCACTTTCTTACGAATTCGAGGGAGTTCTTCCTGATGGAAGTATAGATGAAGATTTAAAAGAGGAATATTAAAAAGGTGAGAGGGACTCTCACCTTTATTTTAGGTAATTGGATATATTTGCTTTTTCATTTATTATGGGGATTATAAAATCTTTGTGGGAAGTGAGAATTACGGTAACCCCTGGGCCATGTCCGGTTATGATGCAGTCCCCATGTACTACAACTCCAATGGTAACTGCTCCTTCCACATATCCACCCAAGCCGAAAGAATCATTATGATTCTCAATGGCCACAAAATCTCCGATGCAGAGTTTATCCAATCCCAATTTTCCGATAAGCGCTTTATCATTTGTAATTATGTCATAGTCTCCGCCAGCCGGGTTGCCTGAACCAGCGCCAGAGCCCATCAAGTATCCCGGGACAACAGCTTTTACAGGAAAAAATAGCTTTCCATCTTTTTCTTCTATCGATATCTTTTCAAAAAGCGCTGGATCTATGTTGTAAGCGCGAACCTCAGGATAATCCTCGAGGACCAATCCATTACCCCAACCTTTTACCTGAATTTTGTCCCCAATGGCAAGGCTTTCTTTAACTTCCTGGTTGAAGTGTATGAGAACGTGATTGATTCCACCATGTTTCCCAATCACATACCCCGTAGCATCTTTTGCCTTTCCGGTTAAAACTACAGCTTCATTGCCTATACAGGAATATTTGACATAAGCAGCGTTCATAGAATCATTTGGGTTTTTTGTTGAAACATCCGGTTCTACATGGTCACCAGCCATTTTATAAGCGCTGTCGCCAAGGGTGAAATTGTAAGTTATTCCCCCGGTTCCGGGGAAAAGCCAGGGCGTGCCATCAATTGCTAACCTGAAAGGTGCTCTAGTGATTGGATGTGCCACTTCTCCGGAAACAGAAATTTTCACTACACGATCTCTGTTGGTTTTCATATGATCCCCCTTTCATATAGAATTAAGGTGTGATTTCTCAGAACCGTTTTCTTATGTTTTCAAGAGTTTCCTTCGCTTCTGGAACTTGAGCAAAAAAACTTGAAAGCTCTTTACAAGGAAAATCTGAGCAGTAAGCGCAATTCCTTATCCCTTTTTCTTTTGCACAGGAGCGATAATAACACTCATCACAATGTGCGAATAAAACTTCTTCATTTAAACACCCCTTGCAGTTGATATCTTCCGGTTTTATCTTGGTATTGAACATTTCTGACCATTCTTTTGCAACTTCTTTCCTTTTTGCGTCATCATTGTTTATTGTGGCTATATATGCGGGGCATTCAGTACATTTTATTCCGCAGTAAGCAATCATTTGTCTCCCCCCTTTTTTGCCTTTAAACTACTTGGCGCCAATGGCATATATTCAACTTTATAATTCTACCATTTGATAGAACGCATTTATCAATCTTCGGTATTTTTAAAAATCGCCCAACTTTTTCAAACCATTTTTATCGAGGAGTTTTACCTTTCTACCTTCTTGAACAATCAGACCTTCTTTAACCAATTCCGAAAAAGCTCTTGAAAGGGAAGGACGTGCCACTCCAAAGCGACTGGCTAATTCATCTTTAGTAATGTCAAGAGTAAACTCGTTATTTTCGGCAGCTTTTTCAAGAAGATATCGAGACAAATTCTCTTTCAATGTGTTCAATGAAAAGGAATGTACTTTTTTAGCCAGTAATACTACCCTGTCACCCATATCTTTTAATAACCCTCTTAAAAACTTTTCGTTAGTCATACACAACTCTATAATGAGTTCTTTTTTCATAGAAAGAATCACAGCATGATTAGTGGCAACTATATCTACTGGAAGGACAGGTTCGGAAGAAAAAAGGATCCCGCTTGCCAAAATTCCCGGAGCTTCTATTTTTTCCAGCACCAGCCTTTTGCCTTCAATGCCTTGCATCTCTGTGGACATTTCCCCTTTTAGAAGCACAAGCAAAGTCTGGCAAACATCGCCCCTATGTTTGACAGTTTCTCCGCTATGATAGTGCTCGATGCAAGCCTCACTTTTTCTGAAAAGTGCTTCCAATTCTCCTATGTTCATCTCTTCAAAGGGTTTGAGTTTTGAAAGGTTCATAATGAGATCATTCATGGCTACCTCCATTTTGTAACATGTGTTACGGAATACAACTTTCAAAGAGATTATACTTTAATTGAAAGGAAATTCCAACCAAAATAGGAGGAAATAAAATGATGAATAACGCGGAAAAACGGAAAAAGCTAAAGGAAATGCTCAAAAAACTTCACAATAATCCTGAAAAACTTGAAAGCATAAAAGAACGATTTTCTGAATTAATAAGGGAATTAACACCTGTGGATATCTCAAAAGTGGAACAGGAACTGATAGAGGAAGGAATTCCAGCAGAGAGTATTCAATTGATGTGCAACGTGCATCTTGAACTTTTCAAAAAGGCGATTATTGAGGATGAAATCGATGTGGAACCATGGCACCCTATCCACATTTTGGTGGAAGAGCATAAAGACATCATGAATGTGTTTGACAACTTCAGAAGATTCATGATGGAAAAAGAAGAAGATCCAAGAGAAATGCTCTCTAAAACCCTCGATTATTTCGATCAATTGGAGCTTTATTTTTTAAAAGAGGAAAATGGCCTTTTTCCTTTTATAGAAAAACACGGTGTTGTGCAACCACCTGCGATAATGTGGAAAGAGCATGATCAGCTCAGAGCGTGGCGAAAAGAACTCAAAAAACTTTCAAAAGCCCCACAAGAAAAGCGGAACGAAATTAAAGAACTTGCACTTGCCATCGCTGAACTTTTTACTGATCACATTTACAAAGAACACAAAGTGTTGTTCCCCACCGCTTTAAAACTCATATCCACTGATGAATGGAAGGAAATAAGGAAAGCCTTTGACGAAATAGGATATTTTTCCTATAAGCCATCACCTTTTTATCTCGAGAGCCAAACACCACAGATTTCTGAGAGTCTGGTTAATCTCGGTAGCGGTTATATGACTCCTGAGCAATTGAAGCTGATGCTTGATAATTTGCCCTTCGATATCACTTTCGTGGACGAGACGGATACGGTGAAGTTTTTCAGCGAAAATCCAGAGAGGATTTTTGTCAGAACCAGGGCTATTGTAGGGAGAAAAGTTCAAAACTGTCACCCACCGAAAAGCGTAAGTATTGTAAACAAAATCCTCAAGGACTTCAAGGAAGGGAAAAGAAACGAGGCTGATTTTAGGCTGAAACTTGGTGATAAGTATATCTACATAAGATATATAGCCATTAGGGATTCAGATGGAAAGTATATCGGGACACTGGAAGTTTCTCAAGATATAGCGCCTATTCAAAAAATCACAGGCGAAAAAAGAATTTACGATGACAACAAGGAGGTGGAATGAATGGGTATGTTCTGTTATCAGTGTTCAGAAACATTAAAGGGAAAAGGATGTACTGTAAAAGGAGTTTGTGGTAAAAATCCCGATGTTGCGAATTTACAAGACTTGCTTGTTTGGCTGCTCAAAGGCCTTTCATATTGGACGGTTAAAGCGAGAAAACTCGGCGTGAGCGATCCGGCTGCTGATCTCTATGTTGCCGAGGGACTTTTTACTACCATAACAAATGTCAATTTTGACCCTGAAAGCATTGGCACGAAAATTGAAAAAGCGTTTAAGCTAAGAGATAAAGTAAAAGAAGCCTTTCTCAACGCTTACAGAGAAAAAGAAGGCAAAGATTTCAATGAAGAGACTCCTGAAGCAGCCACCTGGAATGTACCTGGTGGGTTAGATGTTTGGGAACTAAAGGGAGCCGAGGTAGGTGTTCTATCAACAAAAGACGAAGACATTCGTTCTCTGAGAGAACTCCTTGTTTATGGTTTAAAGGGGATTGCCGCCTACACGGACCATGCATATATTTTGAAGCATTCTGACAATTCCATTCTTGAGTTTATTGAAGAAGGGCTTGCCGCCACACTTGATGATAGCCTTAGCGTACAGGATTACATTTCCCTGGTAATGAAAGCAGGTGAAGTCGCCGTAAAAGCCATGGCCCTGCTAGATCAGGCGAATACGAGCACTTACGGCCATCCTGAAATAACAGAGGTTTACACAGGAACATATGCAGGCCCTGCTATTCTCGTAAGTGGCCATGATCTTCTCGACCTGGAAGAAATACTAAAGCAGACCGAGGGAACTGGCATAAGAGTTTACACACATGGCGAAATGCTGCCTGCTCACGCTTATCCGAAACTCAAGAAGTACAAGCATCTTGCCGGCAATTACGGTTCTGCCTGGCATAAGCAGCAGCAGGAATTCGCGGCATTCAATGGAGCAATTGTTATGACTACCAACTGTATTCAAAAACCTCTAGACAGTTATAAAGATAGAATTTTTACCACCGGCCTTGTTGGATGGCCCGGGGTAAAGCATATCCCCAACAGAACCGACAACCAGCCAAAGGATTTCTCACCGGTCATTGAAAAGGCGCTGAGTCTGGGCGGACTTGAAGAAAAACCCGGAAAGAAAATCGTAATAGGTTTTGCGCACAATCAAACTCTTGCATTAGCGGATAAGATAATAGACGCTGTAAAGAGCGGGAAATTGAACAGGTTCGTTGTCATGGGCGGTTGTGATGGTCATGCAAAAGAAAGAGAGTATTACACCGAAATGGCAAAGGAATTGCCAGAAGACACGGCTATTTTGACAGCTGGCTGTGCTAAATATCGTTATAACATGCTTGATCTTGGAGATATAGACGGCATCCCAAAGGTCATTGATGCTGGGCAATGCAATGATTCTTATTCTCTCGTCGTCACGGCGCTCAAATTGAAAGAGGCCTTTGGACTTGAGGACATTAACGACCTGCCCATATCATATAACATAGCCTGGTACGAACAAAAAGCCGTTACGGTTCTCCTCGCTTTACTGCATCTTGGGATAAAGGGCATTAGGCTTGGCCCGGTCCTTCCAGCCTTCCTTTCAGAAAATGTGCTTAAAGTGCTTGTGGAAAATTTTGACATTAAGCCAATAACCGATGTTAGGCAAGACCTCGAATTGATGCTTAAAGGCCTGTAATAAAACAGGGGCTTATGCCCCTGTTTTTTTACTGTGAACAGTTTTGAATAATTTTAGCTTTCTTAGATTGTATTTTTATTGAAGCCTAATACAACCTCTGCTGCTTTAGTGCTTCAAGCAATATAATTAGTATGCAGCCTTTGGCAAAATGCTTTTTTAAAATTGGGGGGATAGTTGTGAAGAAATATCTTCTTGTGTTTTTTCTTGTTATTTTTAGTGCTTTGATTTTTGGAGCCTGGCAGCCCGCTACGGATTACAGAGAGTTCGAATATGTGGCTTATAGCTACGAAATTCCTGAAGATAATGATGCAACAACAGTCTTCAACATAACCACGTACATCAAGAAAACCGATAACGGCTATACTGTGACCAACCAGATTGTACGGGAATTTCCGGATGAACCGCTTGACATGGTTATGCTGACAGGAGGCTTTTATGGGTATATCACTATGTTTTTTATGAACCCACTTGGCATGATGATGCTCAACTATCTAGATTTTGATGAGATGATTCCCATGAAAATAATGGGGTTCGGAACGATTAGGTATGAAGGTGAAGAAAAAGTCGGTAAATACAAAGGTCAAAAAGTGGTGCTTTATGATGAGGAAAAAGAACCTGTGTTTTCCTGGGTGATTAACCCAGAAATACCCCTTATAATCAAAAGCGTGTTCTACGATGATAACATGACGGTAACGCTGTTGGATTATAAAATGGCTGAGAAATAGTTTGCCACTTCTGACAAGTCCTGACAATCCGGGAATAAAATCTCGCGCTTTATGAAAGCGCGAGGTTTTTTTATACTCAGTTTTTATAAATATCCCTTACAACTTCTTCAATTCCTGGATCCTGAATCTTGAAATCTTCTATTTCGAATTTCTGGAGAACTTCTCTTGCCAAAATCGCGGGTTTGTGAGTGTTTTCGATTTTTATTACAATTTCTCCTTCCTGTTCATTGAATTCTCCATTGTAAGCATCTATGAATTTTTTCTGACTTTGAGAAAGGGTATAGTAGCCCTCTTTTAATCTTATCTTCAATAATCGTGGGAGAGAAGTCCTTTTTTTCAATGCGGTTAAACTACCTTTGTATATCAATCTCCCATGGTTGATTATAAGAATTTCTTCACAGAGGGCTTCAATATCATTCAGATCGTGAGTTGTGAGAAAAATCGTTTTTCCTTCAGCGTTGAGTTCTTTTAGAAAACTCAGAACCCTGTGCTTTGATACAACATCAAGGCCAATCGTAGGTTCATCGAGAAATAATATTTCAGGATCATGTATCATACATGCTGCCAATTCCGCTCTCATCCTTTGACCAAGGCTCAATTGTCTGACTGGCTGCTCGTAGAATTGCATTATTTCGAGTCTGTCTATAAGAAAACTCAACTGCTTTTTGAATTTAGCTTCTGGAACCCTGTATATAGCCTTCAGGACTTTGTACGTATCCTTTACGGGCAGATCCCACCACATCTGTGTTTTCTGCCCGAAAATAACGCCAATGTTCCTCACATACTTCTTCCTTTCTTTCCAGGGGCAAAAGCCTGCAACTTTTACTTTTCCAGATGTGGGGGTGAGTATTCCTGTGAGCATTTTAATGGTAGTGGATTTTCCTGCGCCGTTTGGCCCAATATAGCCCAAGAATTCGCCCTTTTTAACGCTAAAACTGACGTTTCTAACGGCGTGTATTATTTCTTTTTCTCGTTTGAAAATCTTTCTTTTGTAAAGTGTATAGTCTTTACAAAGATCGGAAACCTCAATGTATTTGTTCATGAACTCACCTCCTTTAGAGCAGTAAATTAATTTAGCATTATATGGTATTGTAGAGTATAAAACGAAGTATTATTCTGTATATGATTATGGACCCAGTGGTCCTCGACTGATTTAAGTATTCGGTGAATCCTTCACGGATAACCGATAGTACAGCCTGTGTTACGCAGC
>Ga0209834_10000190_pt1 | contig 37540 bp, 33 predicted proteins | sample Mar14236cmmetaG_FD_184134 | JGI IMG/M metagenome (GOLD analysis project Ga0209834, IMG submission 184134) | Marine hydrothermal vent microbial communities from Guaymas Basin, Gulf of California to study Microbial Dark Matter (Phase II) - Marker... ... | reverse complement strand
TTGTAATAAAACAACTCTTTTTCCCTGTCTTCGGCTGAAAGTTTGGCTTCTCCCACACTCATGTATTTGATATTATATGTCCAACATCCTGATTTTTTCTTTTGATTTCAGATATTCCTTTCGGGCATTGTGCATTAAACCATAGGCGTCATATTTTGTACGGTCGTTAAAAACTTCTCTTATCAGTTGACGGGCAAAAGGATTATGAAGTCCCCGGCCTCTGCGGTGAGAGGAAAACAGATAATAGGACAGAGCCGGTTTGAAAAGCATCATAGGATATTTCTTACAAAGATAAAACTAAAGTTCCGGTAATAATTTCCCACGGTCGGCTATTGCAATTTTTTTCTGAGGAGATGTATATGAAGAATAATGTATTATTTTTATAAATTCTAAAGAAAATCTCTTTGTGGTGAGTTAATTTAAGGAATAGGTACCGGATCATTTGCATATATGGAAAAAATATTACAGTCGGATATCAAATATCTGCAGGGTGTGGGGCCCGGGAGAGCTGATCTTTTGAAAAAAGAACTGGGTATTACCACTTTCTTTGATCTGCTGTATTATTTTCCGTATAAATATATAGACCGTACCCGTTTTTACAGGATAAGTGAGATATCTGGTGATCTTCCGTATATTCAGCTGCGGGGTAGAATTGAAGGATATCAGATAATCGGAACGCCAAGAAAAAAAAGACTGATTGCCCGTTTCTCGGATGATACGGGTACTATCGAGCTGGTTTGGTTCCGGGGGCTCTCCTGGGTGACATCTTCTTATCCTCCGGGAAAAGAATACATTGTCTTCGGAAAACCCACCCGCTTTGGCAGTAGTATCAACCTGGTACATCCCGAGGTGGAAGAGGCAGCTAAAACGGAGAAACAAATCAATGTGGCCATGCAGGCTCATTACAGTACGACCGAAAAATTGAAAAACCAGTTCCTTACCTCTCGTGTGATCCATAAGTTACAGGCAACTTTATTGAAGCAAACCGCCGGAAAACTGGAAGAAATCCTGCCACTGCCGTTGCTTAAAGAAAAAGGCCTGATATCAAGGGAGGATGCACTGTTAAATATTCATTATCCCAAAGATGCTGTCATGCTGGAGAAAGCCCGTCTGCGGATGAAATTCGAAGAGCTCTTTTTTATTCAGCTTAACCTGCTAATGCGGAAAGTGAACCGGATCAAGCATGTGCAGGGATACCTGTTTGAAAAAGTCGGGGAGTTTTTCAATCGTTTTTATTATGATAAACTGCATTTTGAGTTGACAGAGGCACAAAAAAGGGTGATGAAGGAGATTCGCCATGATCTGGGTTCCGGCCGGCAGATGAATCGTTTGTTGCAGGGAGATGTGGGTAGCGGAAAGACGTTGGTAGCTCTGATGACCATGCTGATTGCTGCTGACAATGGATACCAGAGCGCGCTGATGGCTCCTACGGAAATCTTGGCACAACAGCATTACAATACCATCAGTAATTGGCTGGAGGGTACCGGGGTGCAAGTTGGTTTGCTGACAGGATCTTCCAAGAAATCAGAGAGGAAAATATTGCACGATCAACTGCGCAGCGGAGAGATGCATATCCTGGTCGGGACCCATGCCCTGATTGAGGATGAGGTACAGTTTCATAAACTGGGGATGGTGGTCATTGATGAGCAACACCGTTTTGGGGTTGCCCAGCGGGCCCGTTTGTGGGAAAAGAGCGATTTGTTCCCTCATGTGCTGGTGATGACGGCTACACCCATCCCGAGAACCCTGGCAATGACTCTGTATGGTGACTTGGATGTTTCTGTTATCGATGAGATGCCGCCAGGTAGAAAACCCATAAAGACCATTCTGATGAACGATAGTAAGCGGGAAAGACTTTTTGGTTTTATGCGGCAACAAATCAGGGAAGGACGCCAGATATATGTGGTTTATCCGCTTATCAGCGAAAGTGAAGCGATGGATTATAAAGACTTGGAAGATGGCTATGAAAGTATTGTCAGGGCATTTCCTCCTCCTGAATATAGTGTAAGCGTGGTGCATGGCAGGATGAAACCCCGGGAAAAGGAGATATCCATGAAACATTTTGTTGAGGGTCGTGCACACATCCTGGTGGCTACCACCGTGATCGAAGTAGGAGTGGATATTCCCAATGCGTCGGTAATGGTGATCGAGAGCGCTGAACGTTTTGGCTTGTCACAGCTACATCAGCTCAGGGGCCGTGTGGGCCGGGGTGCCGACCAGTCCTGGTGCATCCTGATGGCCTCATATAAACTCTCCAATGAAGCACGTAAGCGCCTCCGGATCATGGTGGATACAAACGACGGTTTTAAAATTGCCGACGCCGACCTGAAACTGAGAGGACCGGGAGATATCGAAGGCACACAACAGAGCGGGATCCCTTTTAACCTGAGGCTTGCCAACCTGGCACAGGATAGCCAAATCCTACAGCTGGCAAGGGATGCCGCCGATAAAATCCTGCAGAAAGATCCTGAGCTGAACAGCCCTGAAAACCAGGTGCTGAAAAAAGGCATCCGCCTGTATGTCAAAAATGATGAGAACTGGAGCAGAATATCATAGGAAGAATGAAGGATGATTGATGAATTTTGGAATAAGATATAAGATATAAGCACCCGGCATCCAATAGACAGTATCTATCACTCTTTTTTCATACTTTATGATTATCTACACTTCTATATGTTTTCATATTACAATTTTTTAAAATAATAAATTAAAAAATATAGAACTTTATCATTTTGAAGATATAGAAAAAATAATATACTTGCATCGCGAAAAATTACGGGTCAGTTTGGATGGATACAACGAAAGTCATTGAACATGAAGGTACGGTACGGGAAGTACGTGACGGAAAAGTCAGGGTTGCTTTTGTGGCGAAGTCGGCCTGTGCCCATTGTCAGTTGAAAGGGGTCTGTTCAGCTTCCGAAATGGAGGATAAGGAAGTAGAGGTGGATGTTCAGGGACAATCCTATAAGGTGGGGGAGAAAGTCAATATAGTATTGGCCCGGTCGTTGGGGATGAAAGCCCTGATGTATGGTTATATTTTTCCTTTTCTTCTTTTGATGATCACCTTGTTTGCCGTATATGGGGTTACGGGTAAAGAGATTGCCAGTGGTCTTGCCGGGTTATTTGTCCTCGTGCCGTATTACGGTGGATTATACCTATTCAGGACGAGGATCAGGAGAGAGTTTAAATTTTTGGTCAAAAAATTTGTTTAACATATTTGTTTATGAGCAATATTGTGCTTTATACCGTTATCTCACTGAGTGCATTGGGGGGGATATTTGCGGTGATCCTTTATTTTATCTCTCAGAAATTCAAAGTAATAGAGGATTCCCGCATTGACGAGGTGGAAGATGTCCTGCCACATGCCAACTGTGGGGGATGCGGTTATCCCGGATGCCGGCAGTTTGCCGAAGCCTGTGTGAAGGCCGACAATTTGGAGGGTTTGTTCTGTCCGGTAGGGGGCAATGAGGTGATGGCAAAAGTTGCGGAGATCCTGGGCCTGGAAGCCGTGGAGGAAGAATCGCGGGTAGCGGTGATACGCTGTCAGGGTTCCTTTGAACACAGACCCCGTACCAGCCATTATGAAGGTGTTACCACCTGTGCGGTCGAGCATGCCCTTTATACCGGTGATACGGACTGTCCATGGGGTTGTCTCGGCCTGGGAGATTGTGTGGAAGCCTGTAATTTTGAGGCGCTGTACATGGATGAGAAAACAGGCTTGCCGGTGGTGATAGATGAGAACTGTACCGCTTGCGGCGCCTGTGTGGAAGCCTGCCCTAGGGATATTATTGAGCTGCGTAAGAGGAATAAAAAAGACCGTAAGATCTTTGTCTCCTGCATCAATGAAGACAAAGGAGGTGTGGCCCGAAAATACTGTTCCGTGGCCTGTATCGGGTGCGGCAAATGTTTCCAGGTATGTCCTTTTGATGCCATTACGATGGGCAACAACCTGGCATTTATTGACAGCGATGCCTGTCGTCTGTGTCGAAAATGTGTATCGGTTTGTCCGACTAATTCGATTTTGGAGATAAATTTTCCCCCTCCGAAAGTTAAAAAAGAGCTGGTGGCTACCGCTAAAAAAGAAACCAGCGCCCGAACGACGGTAAAATCAGATATAAATAACGGCAAAAAATCAACATCCGGCGATTCCGATGAACAACAAAATAAAAATAATTGACCGTGCAGATGTTTAAATTCAAAACATTTCCCAAGGGGGGCGTTCATCCTGAAGAGAATAAACTCTCCGCTGCCAGTCCGATCAGACCTCTGCCATTACCTGATCGGGTGATTATACCTGTAGTCCAGCACATGGGAGCTCCGGCTGAGCCTGTCGTACAAAAAGGAGATACAGTGGTTACCGGACAGTTGTTGGCTAAGGGTGATGGCTTTGTGTCTGCAAATATTCACTCTTCGATATCCGGAAAAATTTTTAGGATAGAGGAACATTTCGATGCTTCCGGCTATAAACGTCTTTCTTTTGTGATAGATCGACGTGGAGATGATTGGGATGAATCAGTTGACCGTAGTGATACGCTTCGTGAGAATATTACGGCTTCAAGAGAGGACATTATCCAAAAAATTCAAGATGCCGGAATTGTAGGGATGGGGGGAGCAACTTTTCCTACCCACGTCAAGCTGAATGTGCCCAAAGGGAAAAATGCAGATATACTGATTATCAATGGAGTGGAGTGTGAGCCTTTTCTTACTGCCGATCACCGGTTGATGTTGGAAAGGAGCAGAGAGCTGATGATCGGAATTCGCGTTCTTATGAAAGGCCTTGGTGTTGATAAGGCAGTGATTGGTATTGAAAAAAATAAACCTGATGCTATTGAATTACTGAACAGACTGGCTGCTAAAAATGCGGGAATTACTGTTCAGGCCTTGAAAGTAAAATATCCGCAGGGAGGTGAGAAACAACTGATTAAAGCCATTACCGGCCGGGAAGTTCCTTCGGGAGCACTGCCTGTGGATGTGGGGGCAGTGGTACATAATGTGGGCACGACCCTGGCAGCCTATGAGGCTGTGCAGAAAAACAAACCTTTGGTGGAAAGGATTGTCACCGTGACCGGGAAGTCGGTTAAAAAACCATCTAACTTTTTAGTGCGTATAGGTACCCCCATTGCTGAAGTTATCGAAGCCGCTGGTGGTCTGCCGGATGATACGGGAAAGGTGGTGCTCGGGGGCCCGATGATGGGCAAAGCGGTATCGAAACTGGATATCCCCGTAACCAAAGGAACCTCCGGGATTCTGATCATCCCTGAGGGTGAAGCCCATCGTAAGCCCGTGCAGCCCTGCATCCGTTGTGCCAAATGTGTTTCGGTCTGTCCTATGGGTCTGGAACCTTACTTGTTGATGTCTCTGGGACAACACCAGATGTGGGACAAAGCCCGCCAGGAAAGAGCCCTGGATTGTATCGAATGCGGATCCTGCAGTTTTATCTGTCCGGCAGACAGACCTCTGCTGGATTATATACGGCTCGACAAGAAGAGGATAGGTGAGTTGATCAGGAAAGAAAAAAAAGCAGTCAGTTAACGGAATAAATTAAGAACTATGAATAAATTACTGACCGTATCATTTTCTCCGCATGTGCATGGAAAAGATTCCACTTCCCGGCTGATGACCGGCGTGGTGATCGCTTTGCTTCCGGCCTGGGCGGTATCGGTTTATTATTTCGGCTGGACAGCCCTGTACCTGCCGGTTCTGTCGGTTGTGTTTTGTATGTTTTTTGAGTTTCTGATTCAAAAATACATGCTGAAAAAAGAATCCACCCTGAAAGATGGATCAGCGATAGTGACAGGACTTTTACTGGCCTTTACCCTGCCCTCCAACCTGCCCATATGGATTTTGGCCATCGGAGCATTGATCGCTATCGGTGTCGGTAAAATGTCTTTCGGAGGTCTGGGTGCCAACCCTTTCAATCCGGCATTGGTGGGACGGGTGTTCCTGTTTATCTCATTTCCAGTACAATTGACCAGCTGGCCTGTGCCCAAAGGGTTTCATGCCTCTCTCACCGATGCGGTGACAGGTGCCACACCCTTGGGGATTCTCAAGGAAGGGATGCGTAGTGGCGAGCAGGTTTCCACCCTTTTGAAGAATGTACCGGATCACATGCAGATGTTCCTCGGTTATATGGGTGGTTCAATGGGGGAGGTAGCTGCGGCAGCTCTCCTGCTGGGCTTTCTGTACCTTTTGTGGAAAAAGATCATCACCTGGCATATCCCGGTGACGATCCTGACTACCGTATTCCTGTTCAGCGGACTGTTATGGTTGATCAATCCTGCCAATAATGCTGATCCGGTATTTCATCTGCTTACCGGTGGGGTGATGCTGGGTTCCATTTTTATGGCCACTGATTACGTTACATCTCCCATGATCCCCAAAGGGATGATCATTTATGCCACAGGCATCGGTCTGTTGACGGTGATTATACGTCGCTGGGGAGCATATCCCGAAGGGGTGCAGTTTGCTATTCTAATCATGAATGCCTTTGTGCCTCTGATCAATATGTATGTAAAACCTAAAAGGTTCGGGGAGGTAAAGAAAAATGGCTAAAAAAGAATCTACATTGCTGAGTATGTTTTTGGCATTATTTCTGGTAACGCTTATATCCGCCACCATCCTGGGATTCGTGTATGAGTTCACCAAAGATGCCATTGCCGCATCCAGGGCTGCCAAACAGACAGAGGCGCTAAAAAAGGTGTTGCCCCCGTTCAACAACAATCCGGTACAGGAAATGTATAAAAAAGCCGTTGACGGGGATACCCTTTATTTCTTTCCGGCCCGTGAAGATTCGGCGCTGGTGGGTATAGCGGTGAATACCTTCAGTCCCAAAGGTTTCAGCGGTATGATCCGCATTATGGTGGGTTTTCTGCCGGATGGTACCATCAAAGATGTGGCTGTACTGGAGCACAAGGAAACGCCCGGGCTGGGAGAGAAAATGGTGCGCAATAAATCCAACTGGAGCGTGCAATTCCAGGGGAAAAACCCGAAAACTTACAGGCTGGCTGTAAAAAAAGACGGTGGGGATGTGGATGCCATTACCGCCTCAACGATCAGTTCCAGAGCTTTCTGTGATGCCCTGGAACGGGCTTATAAATATCTTACGGAAGGAGGTGCAAAATGAATCAATGGAAAAATTTCAGTAAAGGCCTTATCGCTGAAAATGCCATTTTTGTGCAGGTGCTGGGCATGTGCCCGACACTTGGGACAACTACCTCGGCTTATAACGGCCTGGGAATGGGGCTGGCCACAACGTTCGTTCTGGTGATGTCCAACATTGTGGTATCTCTTGTAAGGAATTATATTCCGGATAAAGTCAGGATTCCTTCTTTTATTGTGATCATTGCCTCGTTTGTCACCGTTGTCGAGCTGACCATGCAGGCTTATCTTCCGGCCCTGTTTGAAGAGCTGGGTCTCTTTATCCCGCTTATTGTGGTGAACTGTTTGGTGTTAGGACGGGCCGAAGCTTTTGCTTCCAAGAATACGGTCTGGTCGTCAACCCTCGACGGGTTGGGTATGGGTCTGGGTTTTACCCTGGCTTTGTTTATGCTGGGTTCCGTCAGAGAGATTCTGGGATCCGGATCCTGGTTCGGCCTGAAGTTTATACAGGGTGACGGCATGCTTCTTTTTGTTCTGGCCCCGGGAGCATTCCTGGCTTTGGCTTACTTAATTGCCATTATGAACAAGTTTAACCGTAAAAACGCCTAAACGATAGCATTATGGAATATTTTGTGATCCTTATATCCGCAATATTCGTCAACAACATTGTCCTGGCCAAGTTTTTAGGCATCTGTCCCTTTATGGGAGTTTCTTCCAAACTGGAGACTTCGGTGGGCATGACGGGGGCGGTGGCTTTTGTTATGGTGCTGGCTACCATTGTGACTTACCTGTTGCAATATTATGTTTTGGAACCGCTCGGACTTGGTTTCATGCAGACCATTACTTTTATTCTGGTCATTGCAGCCCTCGTACAGATGGTTGAGATTGTGTTGAAAAAAGTCAGTCCCGAACTGTATCAGGCTTTGGGGATCTTCCTCCCGCTGATCACAACCAACTGTGCTGTTCTTGGCGTAGCTATTCTGACCATCCAGGGGAAATACAATCTTCCCGAAGCCGTGGTTTTTTCTTTTTCCACAGCCCTGGGTTTCGGTCTGGCTCTCGTGTTGCTATCCAGTATCAGGGAATCACTCGATATGGTTGAAGTGCCTGAGGGAATGAAAGGTATCCCCATCGCTTTCGTCGTTGCCGGTATTCTTGCCATGGCCTTCATGGGATTTGCAGGTTTGGTATAATAAAGAAAATTCCGGATTTTATATCTACGTAGGGACCTACGTAGTTGATTGTTTGTTGCTCTCGGTCAGTTACCTTGTAAAAACCCAGATATCTTCGTTTGACAGATTGTTGTCATAGGCATATCCTTCCAGATCGAACAGTTTCATATCCTCGGGGTTGTTGATATGTTTTTCCAGGATATAACGAGTCATTTTTCCCCGGGCAAGCTTGGCACACATGGGCAGGGTCTTATAATTTCCGTCACGGTATTCTTTGAAAACGGGTGTTATGATGCGGACCCCCAGGGCTTCTGTATTGATAGCTGAGAAATATTCCTGTGAAGCCAGGTTAATCAGTACCGGTACAGGATCGGCAGTCAGTTCTTTTGCAAGGACATCGGAGATTTTTATCTGCCAGAAATCGTAAAGGTTTTTTGATTTGTTTACATGCAGGGTGGTATTCATCTCCAGCCGGTAAGGCTGAATAGCATCCAGAGGCTTTAAAACACCGTAAAGGGCCGAAAGAATGCGTACATGTTCCTGTGCGAAAGCGAGGGATTCCGAAGACATTGTTTCCGGATCCAAGCCACGGTATGCATCGCCATTGTAAGCAAATATGGCAGGTTTGGTAACTATTTCCAGCGGTTTTTTCTGAAACGAAGCGAAGCGTTCGGCAGTGGACAAAGCCAGATCGGTATTTACTCCCAGCAGTCGGGTTAGTTGTACCGGACTATAATTCTTCATTTTACCGGCTATTTCCCATGCCTCTTCAGTAAATACCGGGGTTGATGTTCTGACAGGAGAAACCAATGGACTGAAATTCATTCGCATAGCCGGTGATAGAATAATGATCATATGGATTTGTGATGGAAAGAGTAATTTTAATAGTAGAAACAAAATTAGAAATTTCTATGAAATAGCAAATATTTTTAAAAATAAGTTTGTCAGGCTAGAAACTTTTTTCTTCTTCTGCCCCAAACCTACAATAAATTATTTTATGCAGATATACAATGGATTGCATGAAACGAACATGAATTATTTTAATCAAAATTCACACAGAAAAATGATTAAAAAAATTTCTGTGAGAGTGAACCGGGCACAGCGAGCTCACGAACAGTTTTACTGTGAGTAACCGGTTACATGGGTGAAGAAAATAAAAATTTTCTTCATTATTAATAAAATAAAAGTTTATAAGTAGGTTAACTCTGGCATTTCATTTAAAATCAATATTATTTTCAGAGGAAAGTATGATTTATAAAGAAAAAACATTGTTTTTTCGTATACGTTATGGTATTTTTGAAAAAAGCAGGTAGAATTCGGAGAATGATACAATTTTCATTTCATAAAGATCTCCAGTATTACAAGTTTTGTGCGTATGGTTTTCTTAAAAACCTGCGGTTTTTCGAACCCTTTCTGTATCTTTTTTTTCTGGAAAAAGGGTTGACTTATCTGCAGATCGGTACCCTAATAACCATACGGGAGATATTGAGAAATGTGTTCGAGATACCCACAGGGATGTTGTCGGACATCCTGGGACGCCGGCGAACAATGATTGGTTCTTTTCTTTTTTACATAATTTCATTTATGATCTTCTATTTGACTTCTTCCTATGGTGTGTTTGTGGTGGCTATGTTGTTCTATGCTGTGGGCGATGCTTTCAGAACAGGCACCCATAAAGCGATGATCTTTGAATATCTCCGGATACAGGGCTGGGAGCATGAGAAAGTTGGGTATTATGGTCATACCCGTTCATGGTCGCAGATTGGATCGGCAGTATCTTCCCTGCTTGCTGCCGGTATTGTCTTTTATTTGGGCAGCTATAGCAGTGTTTTTCTGTTTTCAGCCATTCCTTATTTTCTGGATCTCCTATTGATGATCACTTATCCGCGGGAACTGGACGGGCAGAAAGAAAAAGTATCCTGGAATGTTATCCTTGGATCATTCCGTGAGATAGTTGTGCCTATGATCCGGTCTTTTCGAAATAAAATTACGGTCAAAGCATTTTCAAATATTGCCTTGTATAGTGGATATTTCAGGGTTGTAAAAGATTATTATCAACCAGTATTGGCGACCCTGGCTGCAGGGCTGGTTTTGCATATCAACGGAATCGGGGAAAAACAAATGTCTGCCTTATTGATAGGGATAATGTACTTTATTTTGTACCTTGGGACATCGCGAGCGTCAAGCAATGCTGAAAGGTTTTCTTCACTATTCGACAGTTTTCCTGCTTTTTTAAACCGGAGCCTTTTGATTGGGCTTTTCCTGGCATTGATTACGGGGGTATTCTTTTTGTTGCATCCTCCATGGTACTGGCTGGTGGTTATCCCTTTCAGCATGATCTACCTGCTCGAGAATATTCGCAGACCCGTGGGGGTTGCTTATGTATCTGAGATTTTTCCTTCCCATATTCTGGCGACGGTCTTTTCCACCGAGTCACAGGTACGGAGTCTCTTTGCTGCCATCCTCGCTCCTGTTATCGGTTTTCTAACAGATAAGTTTGGAGTTGCGGTTGGTCTTATCCTTGTTTCATTGTTTCTTCTGGCTTTAACTCCACTGGTGATGCTGAAAGAAACCGGGAGAGAATAAGGGAGAAGGCAGGAGAGAGGATGCAAAGAATGAGAGAGTGGGGAGAGGACGTGAAAATTATGTTTTTCAAAATGAAAAAACCCGTGACCGGATGTATCTTTTTTCAGATTCCTCCGTATGGACATGTAATATATTTATCTCTTTTTATCTTTATTTAATAATTGGTTTTATGAGGATAATTTTTACCACGGGGATATTACTTTCCATTGTGGTTTCAGGGTTTTCACAAGATGAGCTTTTTGTTTTACACAACAAGATATCCATCAATCTGTTCAGTTATATGCAAAGGGCGATCGTGATAGATAAAAATGATTTTTATCCCATGGTTATGCATGGGTTGATCTATACCCATCAGATTGTCCCGGACCGTTATGTGAGGGTCCGGTTTGATTATTTTCAGAAAAATATTGATCGTTCCGTTCCTCATGAATATTATTATGATACCCATTTTTATTCCGATATTGATATGGGTGTTGGTTATGTAGCGGGATTTGGAGAAAAAAAAGTAAAACCTTACCTCGCTGCGGACCTGGTGTTAATAAGTGCACTTATTTACACGGAGACAGGAGGAAGGGATGCCGGTACCTACGAAAAAAGACAGGTCAGGCGTCTGGGCATTTCTGTTTTGCCGGCCGTGGGGGTTACCATACAGGTTTCAACGATAGTTTCCTTCTCTGTCGAAACAAATTTTGAGTTGGGGTATGCCCGTGAAAATGGCACGGACTTTACCTGGGCTGCCGATGACATTCCACTTGAAAAACCCGTAAAACAGTCTCTTTTCATTTCCAGATGGAATCCTGTCGGAATGTTGGCCTTTGAATTGAGTTTTTGACCCCGCTTTTTTCTTGCTTAAAAAGCTTTCTCTTCCTTAGAATCACCTGATATTTACAGAAAAAGTAGTAATTTTAGCTATTTCCGGAATCAATGATGTTGATACGGATGAATGTTTTACTTAATAACTGCAATTATGAAATGGATGTGGTCTGTATTTTTTATTTTACCGGTAGCTTTTACGATTACCTCTTGTAATAATCAAAATCAAGAAAAGATGATCAAACCTCCCATTGCTGAGAAGATACCGTATAAATTAACCGAACATGGGGATAGCCGGATAGATAATTATTACTGGATGAGGTTGTCGGATGCTCAGAAAAATGCTAAAACCCCGGATGAGCAAACCAGGAAGGTACAGGATTATCTTCATGCTGAGAATCATTATACCGAAGCTATGCTCCGGCCCGTAAAGCAATTACGGGAAACTTTGTTTCAGGAGATTACCGGTCGTATCAAGAAAAATGACGAATCGGTCCCTTACCTGGACAATGGGTATTATTATTACGTCAGATATGAGGAGCATAAGGAGTATCCTGTGTATTGTCGTAAAAAAGGGTCGTTGGATGCGTCCGAGGAGGTTATGCTCAATGCCAACGAGCTGGCGGCAGGACATGATTTTTTTCAGATCGGGGGTTGGAGTGTCAGCCCTGATAATAAAATTCTGGCCTTTGGCATGGATACGATAGGTCGCCGCAGGTATGTTATCTTATTCAAGGACCTGAAAACCGGAAATTTTCTGAAAGATGAGGTGGTGAACACCACCGGCAGCCCTGTATGGGCCAATGATAACAAAACGGTATTTTATACCCGGAAAAACAAAGAGACACTGCGGGCCGAAGAGATTCGCCGTCATGAGCTGGGACAACCCTGTAACAAGGACACTCAGGTGTTTTTTGAGAAAGACGAGACCTTCAACACAGGGATATTCAAGACAAAAAGCAAAAAATACCTGATGATCTATTCCGGTCAGACTCTTTCTACGGAATATCGTTATCTGGATGCAAATAACCCCAGAGGTGTCTTCCAAGTAGTACAGCCCCGGAAGAAAAACCTGGAATACCATGTGGATCATTTTGGTAATTATTTTTATATCCGTACCAATGCTGGCGGGGCCAAGAACTTCAAGCTGGTGCGCACTCCCGTTACTCGCACTTCCATGAAGAACTGGCAGGAGGTGATTCCCTATGATGCAACGGTGTATCTGACCGGATTTGAGATATTTAAAAATTATCTGGTGCTTTCAGAACGCATCAGGGGATTGACGCAGATCAGGGTGACACCCTGGAAAGATCCGGAAAAAGAATACTTTATTTCTTTCGATGAACCTACTTACGTGACCCAGCCTTCCGTCAATCCGGAGTTCAATACCGATATCCTGCGGTTTTCCTATTCATCTTTGGTAACGCCCCGGTCTATTTATGATTTCAATATGGTTAACAGAAAAAGGGTATTGATGAAGCAGGATGAGGTGGAAGGAGGGTATGATCCCACACAATATGAAGAGAAAAGGCTTTATGCCATGGCCAAAGACAGTGTACGTGTACCGATATCCCTGGTTTACAAAAAAGGATTGCAACCGGACGGTAACAATCCGGCGTTAATTTACGGGTATGGCTCCTATGGCTATCCCATGGATCCTTATTTCAGCTCGGTGCGACTGAGCCTGCTCGATCGCGGTTTTGTCTATGCAATTGCCCATATCCGTGGCGGAGGCGACCTGGGGAGACAGTGGTACGAGGATGGAAAACTTCTAAAAAAGATGAATACATTTACCGATTTTATCGCCTGCAGCGAATACCTGGTAGATCAGAACTACACCAATCCCGGCAGGTTGTTTGCCATGGGAGGCAGCGCCGGCGGATTGCTGATGGGCGCCGTGTCCAATATGAGTCCGGGATTATATAAAGGAATCATTGCCAATGTGCCGTTTGTGGATGTGGTCACTACTATGCTCGATGAGACCATCCCCCTGACTACCTTCGAATATGACGAATGGGGCAATCCCCACATCAAAAAGTACTACGATTATATGATGAAATATTCCCCGTATGATAACGTAAAACCTCAGAATTATCCGAACATGCTGGTTACAACCGGTTACTGGGATTCGCAGGTGCAGTACTGGGAGCCTGCAAAATGGGTGGCCAGGTTGCGGAATATGAAAACGGATAATAATCTGTTGTTGTTGCATGTGAATTTTGATGCCGGACACGGTGGCGTTTCCGGCCGTTTCCGCCGCTACCGTGAGACTGCCATGGAATATGCCTTTATGCTGCATTTGCTGGGGATGGATGAATAGGTGTTTTTGCCCCATTAGAACCTTGACTATAAGTACGGATTAAATTAGTACTTTTATGATTATGACAAAGACAATGAGAAAATGGACAGCCAAAGAAAAGATCCTTTTGGACATATAACACTTAGTCGTTGTTGTTGACTGCAGGAAGTATAATCTTTCAAAATCTCTTTACTATTCATGGGTTCGAAGATATGACGCTTTAGGTCTTGAAGGATTGGAAGACCGTCGAGGGAAGAACCTGGATACCCGGGTGAAGCGGCTGGAAAACGAGAACCGGATGCTGAAAGAGCTATTTGCAGAGAAAGTGCTGGAATCCAAGATGAAAGATGAGCTATCAAAAAAAGGTTGCCCAATGGGACAAAGGAAAGCAATAAATGGTGCACGGTTTATAGCAAAAAAACTGACAGAAGTATTAGAAAAAGAAGGGAAGAACATAAAATTATTGCTCCTGGCACCCCTCAACAGAATGCCCATATAGAATCTTTTCACAGTACGGTTACCCAATTGGTTTGCAACAAAAACTACTTTGAGGATATTGATCATGCCAGAAAAATATTCACCGACTTTTTCCATGCATCACGTATAAGATCCATGCTGTTTTATCCTCCGGCTATCTTCCTTTCCTTTGAATATGGAATAGAGGTATGATTGGCAATAAAAAGGATAAAAATAAAAGAAATAAAAAAAGAAGAGAAGTCTTTTTCTTCAGAGAGAACCGGCCCCACAACTGGAGACCGGTCTCTCCTCTGAAATATTGTGTGATGAAAACAAAAATAATATATTTGATTATTCAGTTCTTAATCCAAAGGAAATTAGTCCGGTTTTGTAGGGGTTAATACAGAACCCGGAACCAATCACTATTTTCTCTGTTGGTTTCCGAGAAGTTTCTGCAGTTTATTGATTTTCTTTTCCAGGACAGTAGCTTCATCTTCTCCTGAGGATAAGATTTTTTCCGCCGTAATCAGATCGTTTCGTAAGACGGTCAGGGTATCGTCCATCATCCGGAAGATTTCGCGGTTTATGATTTCGGTGAGGGCGGATACCGTGCGGTAAAGATTTTTTTCTGTCTCGTCGGGAATGCGTTTCAGGAAGAAACGTCCGAAAGCTTTCCTGAAGAGAAACATGGGGATCAGGAACCAAAGGAGGTCAATATTGGTGTCGAAAGCCCAGTACACTGAGATATCAGGTTTTTTTATCTCCGGTTTACTGAATTTTACCGGTTCTTCCCGAAGGGTAGTGTGCAGCACCTCCTGTATCTTTTCGCGTCGTTCTTTTCTGGCATTTTCCAGATAGGTTTCGAAATGTTTTCTCGGGTTATCGAGCAATTTGATCCATTTATTTTCCGTATGATTTATGATATTTCGTATTTCCCGTGCCAGATGCCGGGCCATCCATTGTTCATATCTTCTGGAGAGGACAAAGAGGTTCCCGTGCCATGTTTTGTAATCTTTGGTGAATTCGATCTTCAGAAGCCGGGAGAGGGACTCATGATAGGTCAGCAAAATATCTGTGAGTTTTTCGTGGGTCAGGGCGGTATGGTTTTGTGCAATGAGTTGCAGTTCGCGGCGTTGACGGTCCAGGTTGTCCCTGTTCCGCTCTATCAGTTCCTGCAATTCTTTTTTCTGACGGCGGGCTTTCAGGGAAGCCTGCCGGGAAGCCTGCAGATAACTCAGGCAGGTGCGGGCCAGAGACCGTATCTTGTAGGCGTTGATCTCATTGACAATCGATTCCTGCCGGGGAACCATCGGACGGATTACTTTGCTGAGGATTTCGTTCCTGTAGGCAACCGCATTCTTTCGAACGGAATACCTGAAGATCGTATAGGAAATCTGAAAATGCTGCTCGAGGGTGTTATAAATGAATTTTTCGATCTCCTCCAGATCCTTTGCCGCATACAGGTCTGTTTTAGTCAGAAGTATATAGATACGGGGGGTATAGGTACGTAATTCCCGGATCAGGTTGATGTCATTTTCTGAGAGCGGATTGCCGGGGTTTATGGCTACGATGGCCAGTCCCGTATCCGGGGTAAACTGAAAGGTTGCCTCCGTATTATGCTTGAAAAGACTGCCGATACCGGGAGTGTCAATAAACCGGATCCCCTGGAAGGGAGCCAGCTCCGGCAACTCTATGATCACTTTTCCAACCTGTTTATGATTGTTGGTGTTGATCTGTTCGTTGATATATTCAGGGAGCTCTTCGGGACGTATATTTCGTATTTTCCGGTCCAGAAAATGAATTGTTATTTTTTGTATCCTTCCATGTTGAAGGATGGTGACCACATTGGTTACAGGCGTCACTCCTACAGGCAGAATATCATGTCCTGTCAGATGATTCAAAAAAGAACTTTTTCCTGCCTTGAATTGTCCCAGCACGGCAATATTGATATACCGGTGTTTTTTCCGGAGATCATCAATGGCATGGAAAAAAGTAGTTAGACCCGGAAACATTTGTGGTGAGCATACTTTCAGAAGTTCATGGTATAATGATTCCATTTTTTTGGTTTCAGCATGAAACAAAGTCTATTTTTCGCATGCGAAAATATAATAAATCAAAGCCAGCTTGTTCAGGGGATCCACTCAATTTGCAGAATATTTTTTGTTTTTTCCGTGATTTTGTATCTTTCATCTATTCGCATTCCGAGAATCCAAACGATTTGATCCCCCTCGGTCAACAGCCAGATATTTTCTTTTTCGTCAAGGGAAAGCTTGCGATCTATAAAAAAATCACTGAGTTTTTTTATCCTTTTCATTCCCAAAGGCATAAAATAATCTCCTTTTTTCCAGTGACGCAGGATGAGAGGCCAGGTGATCTTGTCCTCGTCCAGAACTGCCATATTACGCGTGTCGGGAATGACAAACCCTTCCGGGCGGACCAACCTTTTTATATGCAGGACTACGGGGTCTGTGATATGTGTCTGGTTTTTTTCTATATAATATCTTTTTTCCGGTTCGTTCCGGGGCAGGGGAGTGATGATCAGGGAATCCCTGTCTTTTATTAATCTGTGAGAAGGAGAAAAGAATTGTTTCCCCGGAGGGTTGTCCAGTGATTCCAGGATCTTATGAATGGTGCCTCCTGTAAAATTCATGGGCTTAAGTAGCTCGTAAAGAATTGCTTCTCTGGCGGAAGATTGTCTGAGTTTATGGATGGGGATTATTTGTTTTTTACCGATTTTCATCAGAAACGTTTCTCTGGCATCCTCAATATAACGGAAAAAGATTTCTTCTGCTCCGGCAAGCCTACGGGCCGTGTCGGCAACGCTGTGAATAAAATCCGGGTTGATTTCTTCGAAAAGAGGGATGATTTTATGGCGAATCTTATTCCGCGTGTATTTGGTGGTTAGATTGGAGCTGTCTTCCCTCCATTTTATGTTGTAATAACCTGCATATTCCAGAATTTCCGTGCGTGTGGCAAACAGCAGGGGTCGGATGAGATGGTCATTGCCGGGTTTGATGCCGGTAAGCCCCCGGATGCCTGTCCCCCGTGAAAGATTGATCAGAAATGTTTCCACCAGGTCATTTCTGTTATGTGCCAGAGCAAGCAGGTCGTATCCTTCCTTTTCAAGGATCCGGCGAAACCATTCGTACCGCAGATCCCGGGCAGCCATCTGAATGGAAATGCCGTGTTTTTCGGCATAAGAATAAGTGTCGAAACGGGTATGGTAAAAAGGAAGATCGTTTTTATACGCCCAGGAACGCACAAAATTTTCATCTCCGTCGGACTCATTTCCCCGCAGGGAGAAATTACAGTGAGCTACCCCGGTGGAATAACCCAGCCTGTTCATCATGTCTCCCATTACCATAGAATCGACCCCCCCGCTGACGGCCAGAAGAATACGATCACCAGCCGTACAAAGCCGGTTTTTTTCGATGAAGAATCGACAAGCCGATAGCAGATCTTCCATGTATAAACTTTTGCGGTAAATTACACATTTTTGGGAAGAGAAAAAACCCCTGCGGCAAGCAGAGGTTTTTCCAGATTATCCGAACGGATTATTTTTCCAGCTTCTCCAAAAAATTGGCTACCCCTTCATGTGTGGGTTTCATGGCTTCCTCACCGGGATGCCAGTCAGCCGGACATACTTCCCCGTGTTTTTCAAAATATTGCAAGGCGTCGATCATACGAAGCACTTCTTCCACGCTTCTGCCCAACGGCATGTCGTTGACCATCTGGTGGCGGATAACCCCTTCCAGATCGATCAGAAAGAGACCGCGATAGGCCTGGGGAACTCCTTTGAAACTTACTTCACCGTCGTCATCATATTCATATTCGCCGGCCAGGACATCGTAATTCTCGGTAATTACCAGAGACTGATCTGCAATCAGAGGATATTTCACCCCTTTTATACCTCCGTCGTGAGGTTCGGTCTGCAGCCATTTCCAGTGTGAAAACTGGGAGTCAACAGAACAGCCAACCACTGCGGTATTTCTCTTATCAAATTCGTTCATTTTTTTCTGGAAAGCCAGGATCTCTGTTGGACATACGAAAGTGAAGTCAGCAGGATAGAAAAACAATACAACATATTTTTTTCCAAGATATTGATCCAAAGAAAAATTATCTATAATTTCGCCACCATTAATTACTGCCGGAGCAGAGAAGTTTGGAGCTTTTTTGCCTACAAGTACACTCATGGTTTTATTGTTTAATTTGTTATTCTGAGAGTAAAGATAAAAAGAATTTTAATATTTTTCAGAATGATCATCGTATTTAGACTTGATTAATTCGGGAGACGAGAGTGATTATGTATATGATTGACATAAAGAAAGATAACGGTTTTGTAAGATCAGATTTTTTCGTGAGTTATTTAAATTCAAAGATACTTGGTTTGTGTGGGATAAAGTTATAAGGGGAAAATTGTTTTTCGCCGGATAAGACAATGGGTTGGTAGTTAACATCTTCGGGTAAAACCGGATAATATGCCAAACGGATTTGAAATGTACTGAAAACAAGATTTTCATTTCTTATCCTGATGCCGAGTCCCAGTCCCGAATAAAGGCGATTGTCGGTAAACAGAATATTCCCAAAATCTATGACTCCCAAATCGGCAAAAGCAAAGAATACAAAACGAAAGCCATAAAGGTAGTAAGGACTGAAAGCTACAGCTTCCGTTTTAATGGCGAGTCTTCGTATACCCGTAAGACTGTCACTTCTTAATCCCCTTATGCCATACCTGTCATTAATTGTCAATCGTTCTTCGCTATACCGGTTAATACCGGTTGTGAAATTTATGTCCACAAACTGCCTGTAATAATATCGTCCGATGGAAACTAACCTGCTGAAGTAGTTGGTACGTGCGCTGAAGATTCCGGCATTGACAACATCCCTGGGCATGAAACCACCAACTTTTATGCCGCTGTTTAAGTATCCAAACCGATTAAAATATTTACCGGTGGATATTTCAAGTCCGCCATAATACCGATTTCCGTATTCGTTGATTTCGTAACCGCCTGTCAGGGAAAATAGCATTCCCTCCGGAATATCCTCTGTAGTGCCGTAATTATAAATAAGTCTAGTTTTGAAATATTGGTCTTTGGAGTAGGAGAGTTTGGCCAATAGCAGTTGATACCTTTGGTATTGATAATATTCCTGTTCTCCCAGTTGTGGACGTTGCATCACATTGTTTTGAATGTATCTTCCTGAAAAGACGATACGTTCACGCCGGGATTTGTTTAGTAAAAAAGAATGCCCGTACCACAAGTCATTGTAAAAGTATTTCAGGGGTACTTCTACAGTGTCATGGTTGAGGGTGGCATGCTTATAGATAAGGCTGGAAGTTAATCCTCCCGCATGCTTTGCGTATGTATTGATAAAAGGTCGCTGTAAAGAAAGAATTGCAGATTGATTCTTGAAAGTATATTGAAGGTTTACTTTTCCGTTGATAAAACTTTTTCCGATGTTATTCACTTCGTAACCGAAGCCGCTTCCTACAGGATGATCAACATTGAAATCATAGGGGATATTAATGCTGAACTTCTGCCCCCGTCCCATGATATTGTTGTCAAATACTAAAATGTTTCCCTGTTTAGGATTGTAATATTGGTATTCTGCACCAATGGGAAAGACATCCTTGGTAATTATCACAACATCCACTTGGTTATTTCCTGCCGGGTATAAAATAAAGTGAACATCATGTATAGATGGTAATTGTCTTAAGTATCTTTCATTGTCAGCCAGTATATCCGGGTTTACAACGTCTCCTTCCGAGAAAAAAAGGTTATATCTGATCGTTTTTGTACGAGTGGTTTTGTGTATTTTATGCAGAAAAGATGCAGAACTGCTTTCCGGGGTCAGGAGTTTATCTTTGGCAATCGGGGTGAAAGGATCTAATTCAAAAAATTTAATGGATCTGATAACTCTTCCTGTATATTTACTGTATTCCTGGGTGCTGCTTTTTTCTTTTTTCGGATTTCTTGCAATGTTCCCGTTAGGCATAAAAAACAGATGGTATAATTGGTATTTCCATTTGTTGCTTTTTGCCCTGGTAAAAAGAGTGTCATAAATTTTTTTGGATTTCAAGTAGTTGTCACCAAGACGGATTATGGCTACATCTTCCGGAATAATCAGTATCGTATCCCTGTTAAAGAAGGTAATGGAATCGTTGAACATAAGTGATTCTCCCTTTTTAACGTACAAGGTGTCGGGGAATCCTGGAGAAGATGCAACAATTCCGATATGGTAAAAGATCAGGAGAGGAAGCAGAAGATATTTACCGTAATATTTCTTAACATCCATCATTCGGTTTATCCTATGGGAAATTACTCTTCCAGGACGTCATCAGCATTGAACTGGAATCCCAGACGTTTGCCTGTTTGTTGTAAGGAACGCATAATCTTTGCTGACATTTGTTCCACATTTGTGATCTTGACATTATCATAGGGCGGTACCAGCAGGTCAAACTGCATGGCATAGATGATTGATTTCTCAATGATATTTTTCATTGACTCTTTACTTACCGTCAGACTGCCGAATTTTTTATAATGAAAACCCATCTGCCTTTTGCCTTCGACAAAAAAATGATTGTTCCGGTTGATGAAAATACGGGCTATCAGATACCCCAAGTCATTTACCCGGTTGTACTTGAATGAATCGGAGAGAAAATTGTATATATTGATGATGCCGCAATAAGAATTTAACGGCTCATCCTTTACGTAAGGAATTTCCCATATTTTATGTTCCCTGTTAAACTCAAAAATGTTTGTGTGCATACTGCAAACCAGAATATCCCCGGAGATCTTGATCTGTGCTGCAAATTTTCCAAAATCCCTGAACTCTGTCATCAGACGTGGATCGGTTTGCGGGATATCTGCGTTCAGCTTGGAAGATAATTCCTTTAAGGCTTTTTTAAGCAAACTGAAACCTTCCACGGTTTGGTCATAAATATGTTGCTTGAGGGCTGCTTTGGTAGTCAGGTATTCTACAATCTGTTTCTGGCTGTTATTTCCCACGTTTGTGTCATTTTGATGAGCTAAACCATAAAAAAAGAAATATAAAAATACTTTCTTTTTTTACTTTTACCTAACAGGCAGAGAAATTTATACGGTTGTAAAGAAAAGATATTATAAGGTTTTCCCAAATCAATTTTAACTCAGATTCACAAAACCTTAATTATTAACTCAGAATCCACCCACTCAGAACCCCTAATATGCTTTAGCAAAGAGCACTCTTCTATTGGAAGGTTTACCGGTCACAATACATTTTCCTTCTTCTTCCGGTGCATCTACAGGGATAATACGCAGGGTGGCTTTTGTATCATCTTTGATCTTCATCTCGGTTTCTGCAGTTCCATCCCAGTGGGCCAAAACAAAACCTCCTTCTTTCTCAATCACCTCACGGAACTCTTCATAAGTATTCACTTTATGAATATGGTTATCCCTGTATACCAAGGCTTTATTATATATTTGTTGCTGTATATCACCCAGGAGGGCTGGTATTTTTGCTGCCAGTCCTTCCAGTGAATAGGTATGTTTTTCCATTGTATCACGGCGGGTTACTTCAGCAGTGTTGTTGGCCAGGTCCCTGGGACCTATGGCAATCCGTACAGGCACTCCTTTTACTTCATATTCTGCGAATTTCCAGCCGGGTTTGCGGGTATCCCGGTCATCATATTTGGCAGATAAGCCAAGATTTTTCAATTCTTCGAGCAGTTTTTCAGCTACTACGGTAATTTGTTTCAGCTGTTCCTTCTTTTTATAGATAGGAATAATAATAACTTGCAACGGTGCCAGTTTGGGAGGAAGAATCAGTCCGTTATCGTCTGAATGGGCCATGATCAGGGCTCCCATAAGGCGAGTGGATACTCCCCAGGAGGTGGCCCATACGTATTCAAGTTTTCCGGATTTATCCAGAAATTTCACATCGAACGCTTTGGCAAAATTCTGTCCCAGAAAATGGGACGTTCCTACCTGTAATGCTTTTCCGTCCTGCATAAGTGCTTCTATGGCATAGGTGTCCAATGCACCGGCAAAGCGTTCATTTTCCGACTTTACGCCTTTCAGTACCGGTATGGCCATGTATTTCTCGGCGAATTCTGCATAAAGGTTGATGATCTTCAGTGTTTCCTCAATCGCTTCTTCCCTGGTAGCATGAGCTGTATGCCCTTCCTGCCAGAGAAATTCTGTCGTACGGAGAAACAATCTGGTACGCATCTCCCATCTTACTACATTGGCCCACTGATTGATCAACAGTGGCAGATCACGGTACGACTGGATCCAACCCTTGTAAGTGTTCCAAATGATCGTCTCTGAGGTGGGACGTACGATCAGCTCTTCCTCTAGTTTGGCATCTTCATCTACGATCACCCTCTTGCCGTCCGGGTCGTTTTTTAAACGATAGTGGGTGACTACCGCACATTCTTTGGCGAAACCTTCCACATGGGAAGCCTCTTTGCTAAAAAAAGATTTGGGGATAAACAAGGGGAAGTATGCATTTACATGTCCTGTGTCCTTGAACATCTTATCCAATTGGGCCTGGATCTTTTCCCAGATTGCATAACCGTACGGTTTTATAACCATACAACCCCTGACGGCAGAATTTTCTGCCAGATCAGCTCTGGTTACTATGTTGTTATACCATTGTGAGTAGTCTTCCGAACGAGGGGTGATTTCTTTTGCCATAATTTTTGGTATGGTATTTGAATTATTTTGGTTGAGAATTGCAAAGAAAAAAATTATCAACGACAAATAAAAACAATGGGAGGTAGTTATGAAAACAAATCTTACATATAAAACACTGATGATTCTGATATCATCACTTTTTTTACCCTCTGCTTACTCATCTGCTGCCGGATATGAGGAAGGTTATGTTCATGTTGGGGCCACAGTTACCTTTCATGCTCCGGTTGTATCCTATGCATTCAGGATCCGGCACTTTTATCATCCTGCGACCGTCATAAATTATTTTTATGATCCGGTGTTTACCGATGCATACTGGTATCCCTACGATGCATATTACTGGGATGATCCTTTTTATATGGGAAGCAGTTTTTATGTTGGGTATACGGGATATGTCGGTTTTTCCTTTGGTGTTTCCCGGAGTTATCCGAGATATTACAGAAGCAGGTACGCGTGGAGAGCTCCTGTATACCATTCCTGGCGCTACAGGCCAGTGGTTTATTATAATTACAGAGTTCCTTACTACTATTCCTCTTTCCATTTTTCAAACCGATATTATTATGGGAACTATTACATCCGTAATACCTATTACAACAATTACTACTACCAGGATGGTTATCGTTCAAACAACCACATCAGCAATCATGTGAATAATCGTACAAATTATTCCCGGGGAAATTCTCACACCCAGGTAGAAAACAGGGGGCGTTCGCAGGTACAGGGACAGGTATCACGGAGGAGCTACGGAGTTCGCAACAGTGTAAACAGTAGAAGAGTAGCGAGCGGTAATTTTTCCCAAGGAACTGTTTCCGGGTATTCTTCATCTGCAGCCGTGCGTGCCGAGAGTGCCCGTCAGGTCAGAACCGTCCAGACCAATACGAGGGGTAACGGAAGAACAGTCACTTTGGATACACACAGAAGAAATACGGTGCAACGTTCCTCCGGTATCTCAACCAGGACCGCTACAACACGAAGTAATTATAATGCAAATGGTCGTAGCAGAACCCAGGCTGCGCATACCACTGCTGTGAGATCACGAACTAAAACGGGATACAGGATTCCCCAAACCACTGTAAAACGGGTAAATGTTAACAAGCCGGCCGTCAGGCATTCCTCCGGTCATATTACAACAAAAACTCATTCGTCCCGTTCTGCAGGAACCACCAGACGGTCTGTTGAAAAAAATATTTCCCGGGGTCATCGCAGATAGGATAGATAGTCAAAAAAAGAGCCATACGGCTCTTTTTTTGACTATCCGTTTGTATCTGTTTGTTTAAATGTTTTTTACTGTTTTTTGTTATTTTCAGGAAAGTTTTTATACATTTGTTCGTATAAAAGAAAAAGAAATAATAGTTTATAGGTTCTTGAAAAACAGTTTTTGGTATGATATTTGTTTTTTATTTAATGAGAAAAAATTTATGAAGGAGGAACCAGAAATGAAAAACAGATTTTTAATAATACCTGCTTTTATAGCAGCTTTGATTCTGGGGGGATGTGCATCAAGTGGTTATATCACGGATGATGTTTATTATATCCCGCAGGATAACGCTTTCCTTCAGGCAGGCACAACCGTGAAAACAAATACAGAAACAACCGCCCAACAGCCGGCAGAAGCTTCGGGAGATGAGGTTTTTACTGCTATTGATGATTATTACAGGGATAATACCTATAACGAGGATACCTTGCAGTTAAGCCAGCAGGAAGCTAATGCCAATCAGGGAGGCAATGTTATTATCAACAATTATGATGGTTCCTATGCCGCACGTATAAACCATTTCTTTTATCCTTCCATGGGCTTTGGTTATTATGATCCTTTCTTTTATGGCGGAAGGTTTTATGATCCGTTTTATAGCCCAGGACTGAGTTTTTCCATGGGATACGGTTTCGGTTACGGCTACGGTTACGGCCTTGGCCTGGGCCTGGGATACGGTTATCCTTTCTATAATTCATGGTATAACCCATTTTATCTATATTCTCCTTATTCTTACTATCCGTATTATGGAGGATACTATGGATATACGGGCGTCTATCTTATGCCGTATAAAGATTACGAAACCTACAACCCAAAATACGGACACCGGAATACGGTAGTCTCTAATCGTCTTTACAGCCCGAGGAGCGGCGCATCTGCTTCACCGGCCAAAAGCAGTTTTATTCCTTCCGATTCGAGAAGGGTGAGTGGAAGCCGGAGGGCTACAGGTACTTCTGCTGCGGCCACACAGCCCAGGACTACTTCAGGCATGGCTACTACAAGAACGAGGGGTACCGGGACAACCGTTACTACGGAAAAAAAGACTATGACCCGTACCACATATCAGCCCAGGCGCACCTCTCAGGGTACGACTCATGTAAGGACTACCCGGCTGCCGCAGAGTACAACTAACCGGACAACTACAATTCAGCACCGGACCACCACGACGACCAGAAGTACGGGAAGAACATACGTGCCGAGATATACCAATACCAAAGCTACCAGAACCACCACACGTCCGTCCTATAACCCTTCGTCGTATAACATTGGAACGTCACGGTCGAAATCGGTTACCTCTTCTCCCGTAAGAAAGAGTTACTCTACACCTGTTGTGAAACGGAGCAGTTCGTCCTATATGCCACGAAGGAGTTATACTCCTACTCATTCGTCCTATAATCGTTCATCGTTTTCTTCATCTTCCATTTCTGCTCCACGTACTTCTTCCACTAGTTCACGTTCCTCCGAAAGCGGCGGAAGAAGACGCTGATGTCTTGACTTCTGTGACTGATTTGCTGTTGATGTATTTGCCTGTTAAAATAACAGGAAGTGATATTTTTTGCCTGTTGGTGAAATTTTTTAACCGGAAAAAATGAAAACAATGAATAAAAAAGATATAATCCTTATCCTCGTGCTTGCGGTTTTTCTTCCGCTTTCACTTGACACCCTGGCACAAAATGAAGAAGATGCACTTCGTTATTCACAACTTTTCGATGCCGGACTCACTGCCAGGTCTTTAAGTATGGGAGGAGCCTTTGGTGCTCTCGGGGCCGATATGTCGGAGATGTCTATCAATCCTGCAGGGATTGCTGTGTACCGAAGAAGCGTTTTTTCCATTACCCCTACCTACATGTATGATAATACCCATGCTACTTATTTGGGGAAAAGAGCGTATGATTCGAATTCTCATTTTTCTCTGGGAAATATCGGGATGGTTTATACCTATAATACCGGCCAGGACAACGGATGGGTAAACTTTAATTTCGGATTCTCCTCACAGAAAAGAACAGATTTCTATAAGAATATGACCATATCCGCTATCAATGACCATAGCTCAATGCTGGATTATTTTGCAGATTATGCAGATGGTAAAACCCTTGATATGCTGGATGACTACGGGGAAGGGCTGGCGTTTGATACATGGCTGATCGATACGGTGTCGGGAAATCCCACCCAATATGAGACTGTATTATCCCAATATGGTGATTTCCCGAATTCAACATATGGCGAATCACAGAGGAGACAAGTCAGTACTTATGGTAATATTACCGAAACGAACTTTAATATTTCTGCCAATTATGGGTACAAATTTTATGTAGGAGGAACCTTTACCATTCGTTCGCTCAATTATCACCATAAGATGAAACATTCTGAAGATGACCTGAATAATGAGATCTTTGATTTTAATTATTTTGATTATATCTTTTATCTGAATACTCGTGGCACTGCTTATGCTTTCAGTATGGGAGCCATCTTCAGGCCTGTTCCAATACTGAGACTGGGAGCTGCATTCCATTTTCCTACCGTTTATAAATTGCATGACAGCTATTCTTCCATTATTGAATCAGGTTTTGATACGCCGGATGACGAGGGTTATTCAACTTATTCCTCGGAATCGCCCGATGGATATTATGATTATAAATTAAACACTCCTTTCCGGTTTATCGGAAGTGTGGGCTTTCAAATCAAAAAGTTGGGCGTTGTCAGCATGGATTATGAGTATATCGATTATCCCGGGATGAAATTTCAAAACCGGGGCGATAATTATGATTTTTCTCCTACAAATGAAAATATCCGCAGTGCCTACAAAGGAACCAGCAATATCAAAGCGGGGGGTGAAGTACATTTTGGTTCCGTTTTCCTGCGCTGTGGAGTGGCTTATTACGGGAGTCCATACAGGTCTGCCGAGTTGAATAAAAATGCTTCCTCAGTATCCTATAGCACCGGGATTGGTTATAAAACCAGAATGTTTTCCGTTGATTTTGGCTATGCTTATCTTACCCACACGGAGAATTATGTATTGTATCCCAATAATGACAGGGATTATGCCTCTACATGGTCGGGAAGGCACCGGGTATCTGGTACGATAAGCTTCAACTTTTAATCCGCCAAAAGGCGGACAAGATTCTAAAGGCCACGCCGCTAGTGGAGAAAGTATTCTTAATAATGCCATACGGACGGGCTGCTGCGAGGGAGTTCATTCCTGCAGGATAATCTCATGCAGGATGAAGAAGCATACGACGTAAGACAGGAAGGCTTTCAGGTCCCTCGTTGAACAAAAGATCAACAATACTCAGATTAGGCTGAAAAGTATAACGGTCGTCAAATACCTGGTGATAAGGCTCCGGTTGAAAAAACGGATCAACAATCCTTTTTTTAGGATGTATGCTTTCCCTGTAGTCCAGTATATTTCTATCAGATCCGGGTCTGTAATATTTTCCGGTATAGGATATGAATATCGGTAGATCCAGTAATTTCAGCAATATATCCAGCAACGTGCTGTTCAGGTCCAGCAGAAAACGGATCTTTTTTCTGTAAACCTGTTCCAGATGCTCAATATAATATTCGTAGAAGGGAGAGTGTTTATAAGCGGTATTGAATGTTCTGAGGTGATTCCTGACCCAGGGAAGATCGTAATCCACTTCGACATCCTTTATGTGGATTTTATGAAAACTGCCTCTCTTAACAGGGACTACAAGTGTCTGTATTCCATTGGGTCCCGTGATAACACAACGGTTGCGCCAGGTTTGCTTTATATAGTTTTCGTCATTTTCAATAAGGACTTTCCCCAACAAAAATTTTGATACGTACTGAATAGGAGGCAGATAGGCTGTTGATAAAAGAATAATCGGTTCTTTTTCCATAGATACTGAAAACACGTTTTTTTGATTCATAAATGGGGGGTTACAGGGAAAAGGTCATAACCGGTTGATCATACCGGCATAGTATCCTGCACCAAATCCGTTGTCAATATTTACCACAGCCACCCCGCCGCTGCAACTGGTGAGCATGGCCAGCAGGGCGGATATGCCTTGCAGGTTGGCACCATAGCCTACGCTGGTAGGTACAGCTATTACCGGGATGTTCACCAGGCCTGCCACAATACTGGCCAGGGCCCCTTCCATCCCGGCAATGACAATGACAACCCGGGATTTACGGATCTCGTCAAGATGGACGGTGAGCCGGTGAATGCCTGCCACACCCACATCAAAGATGCGACGGACGGTATTTCCCAATAATTCTGCCGTGACTGCTGCTTCTTCCGCCACAGGTATGTCGGAAGTCCCGGCGGTGATGACTGAAATATAAGTTTTCGGCAACACCGGTTCTTTTTTCCGGATGCTTATGATCTTTGCTTCTTTGTAATACTTTGCTTTCGGTGCCAGCTTTTTTACCACATCGTATTTTTTCTTGGAAGCTTTCGTGATGATGATATTATTGTCATGTTCAAGCATGTCTCTTACGATGCCTTCAAGCTGCACAACGGATTTCCCTGCGGCATAGACGATCTCCGGGTACCCGCGCCTCAGCTCCCGGTGATAATCCAGCTTGGCGAACCCAAGGTCTTTTATGGAAAAAGACTGTAGTTCATGCAAGGCCTCTTCTACACTGCGGGTCCCGCTTTTTACGTCTTTCAGTAATTTTTCAAGATCTTTGTTGTCCATAGGTATTTTTATCAAAGGTTATCATAACTACTGCTCCTGAATCCCTGAAGATCGAACGTGACAAAATCAAAACCAAGCTTTCTGAATTTCTGAAGGATCTTGTCTTTTATCTCATTCCTGATGATCATCGGAAAGTCTTTTTCAGGAATTTCAATGCGTGCCAGATTATGGTGAGTCCTGACCCGCAGGTTTCCAAATCCCAGCCTGTGAAGATAAGATTCGGCCTTTTCGATACGCTCCAGAATCTCTTTGGTGATTGTGTGATTGTATGGCAAACGGGTCAGCAGGCAGGCATTGGAAGGTTTGTCCCAGGTCGGAAGGCCCAGTTCTTTTGAGAGGTTGCGGATATCTTCCTTTGTCAGTCCGCTTTCCAACAAGGGACTGATAATCCCGAGTTCTTTCAAGGCCTTTCTTCCCGGGCGGTATTCCTGTGTATCATCCATGTTGGTACCGTCAAAGAAATATTGCATCCTGTCATGTGCTGCGGTTTTCTTAAAAGTTGTGAAAAGTGTGAGTTTGCAGAGATAACAACGATTCCGGGGATTGTTCAGGACACCTGCCGGTATAGGCAGAGAAATTACAGTGTTGGAGATTTCATATTTTTCGCAGAATTCCCTGGCCTCCCTGATTTCTGTCCGGTTCATATAAGGCGTGTCAAAGGTATAGGTTGAAAAGTGCAGGATCACCCTGGATGCCACAAAAGCCAGAAAAGCACTGTCTGTACCTCCTGAAAAGGCCAGTGCGGCAGGTGCATGATCCGGCAAAAATGCTACCAGCTTTTGAAAACCTTTATGTTTTATTTTTTCTATCTGCGTCATTCAATAAGATATTGATTTCATTATAGAGTTGTTTTAGCGGAAGGTTCTGATCCATGGCTATTTTTCTGCAGTCGTCATATTCGGGTTTCCGGTTGATCAGGGTGTCTCCCAGGTAAGCTTCTTTGATTCTGACCTTTCCATACCGGGTATCCAGGGAGGAAATCTTCCTGACCAGGAAATTTTTCCGGACCCGGCGACGCCGAAAACCTATGGTCGTTGTTTCTTTTAGCAGGATCAGGCCGATTCTGTTACTTTTTTCAACAGGAGCAAGTACGCATATTTTCATTCCGGGCCGGTTTTTTTTCATAAATACCGGAGTTAACGTAACATCCTGGGCTCCGGCCTCGAAAAGTCTGGTTATGATCCAGTCGTACCATTCCGGGTTCATATCGTCTAAGGTGCATTCAATTTCTTCGGCTATCTCCTCGCCCAGATTTGTGTTTTCTATGCTTTCAGCCAAAAATGTACGCAGGAGGTTGGGACGTGAGGTTCTCTGGTGCTTTCCTATGCCATATCCCATCTGCAGAATAGACATGCCGGGGTCATCGGTAAACCGTGTTACCAGGGTTGCCAGGATGGCTGCCCCTGTCGGGGTGGTGGTTTCAAAATCAGCACCTCCGAAATGTACAGGTTTGTTTTTCAGTATTTCTACGGTTGCAGGAGCAGGTACGGGAAGGGTGCCATGGGCGCTTTTGACAAACCCCTGTCCCAGCTCTATGGTGGATGCCCAGACTTCATCTACCTGGAGATAATGAAAGGCAATGGCAGCACCGACAATATCAATGATTGCATCTTCGCCTCCCACTTCATGAAAATGGATCTTTTCAGGAGAAGAACGGTGTATCTTTGCCTCTGCTTCGGCAAGCACCTGGAAAATAGCTTTGGCTGTATCCTTTACAGCCTGATTCAGGGAGGTATCATCGATGATCTCCCGGATCTCTTTCAGATTCCTTGAGACTTGTGTAGGATGTGTTACGGTAACCATGGCATTGGTGCCGTAAATGGCATTGCGGGAATCTTTTTCAAAAGATACCTTAACGTTGGACAATTCGAGCTTTTCCAGTTCCCCGATAAGATATTCTTCCGGAACCCCCAGATCTACCATGGCTCCCAGATTCATATCCCCACTGATGCCAGAGAAACATTGATAGTATAATATTTTTTTTTTGTGCGTACGCATGGTTGTATCCTTTAAACAGGATCATAAAAATAATGTAAATATCCGAACGGATAAATAATTTACTTATCTTTATATGTTGAAATGATATGAACAAAAAGAAGACACGATGAAGCGGAGAGATTTTTTTCTTAAATCGGCAGGTGTAGGGTTGGGTTTGGGTGCTGTCATGAGTCTGGGTAGCTATAAGACATTGACGGCAGGACCGTCGGCTTTTGCTTTACCGGATATGGCTGCAGTCCGCGGTGGTGAACCGGATGTGATGTTCGACAGGGCCATTGCCGCTATGGGCGGCATGGAGCATTTTGTGAAAAAAGGTCAGAAAGTGGTGGTGAAACCCAATATCGGGTGGGATGTTCCACCTGAACGGGCAGCCACCACCAACCCGTTACTGATCAAACGGATCGTGCAACATTGCTATCAGGCCGGAGCCAAAGAAGTGTTAGTCTTTGATAATACATGCGATACATGGACAAAGTGTTACAAGGACAGTGGCATTGAAAAATATGTGAAGTCTGCAAGAGGAAAGATGGTTCCGGGAAATACGGAGGGTTATTATCAGGAAATTGAGTTAGCCCGGGGAAAAAGGTTGAAAAAAGTGAAAGTACACGAGCTGGTCTTGGATTCCGATGTATTTATCAATGTTCCCATTTTAAAAAGTCATGATGCTGCCAAACTAACCATCAGCATGAAAAACCTGATGGGGGTGATCTGGGATCGCAGATACTGGCACCGCAATGACCTGAACCAGTGTATTGCCGATTATGCTACATACAGCCGGAAACCCGATCTGGTGGTGGTGGATGCTTATAATGTTATGATGAAAAACGGACCGAGAGGAGTATCCAAAAGCGATGTGGTCAAAATGAAAGCCCAGATTGTGACTACCGATATGGTAGCTGCCGATGCTGCTGCGGCAAAAATATTCGGGGTAGATCCTGCCTCCATAAGATACATTCGCCTTGCCCATGAGATGCACGCCGGAAACATAGATTTATCTAAATTGAATATTAGCAGGATAAAAATCTGAATCAGAAAATGAATGTACACTGGTTGAAAAAACTAAGAGTGGTGGTTTCGCTGTTCTTTCTGATTCTTACATCCCTGCTTTTTCTGGATTACCGGAAAATGATTCCGGAAAGCTTGTTCAGTACGGTTTTATCCTTGCAATTTGTGCCTTCCTTTCTTAAGTTTTTTACTGTACTGAAGATTACGGTTTTTGGATTTATCGTAGTGATAGTCCTGACTTTATTGTTTGGCAGGATCTACTGTTCTACCATCTGTCCGCTCGGTGTTTTGCAGGATGTAGTGGCTTATATTTCCAGAAAATTCAAGTCGAGACGGAAAGGCAGGTATCATTACCAGAAAGCAAAGAATATTTTGCGTTATACGATTCTGGGAATAACTGCCGTTGCGCTTGTTTTCGGTTCAACTTACCTGCTCCTGCTGCTGGATCCATACAGCAATTTCGGGCGTATCATGACTTACTTTGTCAAACCTTTGCTGGTTTGGGTTAACAATCTGTTCTCTCCTTTACTGGCCAGGATAAATGTGTATTACCTGTATCCGGTGGATCTTAAACCGATAAAGGCTGCCGTGTATATTGTTCCGGTCATTATTTTGGGCCTTGTGCTGTGGCTGTCCGTTACACGGGGGCGTTTATATTGTAATACGGTATGTCCCGTAGGAGCTTTCCTGGGTTTGTTGTCAAAGTTTTCCTTATTTAAATTCAGATTCGATACGCAGGCCTGTACGGGATGTCATCTTTGTGAATTTTCCTGCAAGTCTTCCTGCCTTGACGTGGTGAACATGACCGTAGATGAAACACGGTGTGTTACATGCTTTGATTGTCTGACTTCCTGCAAACTGGGAGCTATGAGTTATACAACCCGTAAAGCCCTGAAAACCGACTCTGTCATTAAACCCGTTAAAGTCCGGGAAAGTAACAGGAAGATGTTCAATGGGGATCATGATCCCGGAAAAAGAGTGTTTATTCTCGGGTCTCTGGCTTTTCTTGCCGGAATAACAGGCATTTCAAAAGCTAAGGAGTACGTTAAAAATGCCAAACCTACAACCATTCCCGAGAAGAAAAATTTTCCGGTAACTCCCCCCGGATCCTTGAGCATCCGTCATTTTACCGACTATTGCACCGCCTGTTCATTATGCATAGATGCCTGTCCTACCGATGTGTTGCAACCTGCATTCATGCAATATGGTCTGGCGGGGATCATGCAACCCACAATGGATTATCATAGTGGCTATTGCAATTATGACTGTGTACGTTGTACGGAGGTTTGTCCTACAGGAGCGATCCTCCCTCTGAAAAAAGAGGCCAAACAGACGGTACAAACGGGGCTGGCTCATTTTGTAAAAGAAAATTGTGTGGTTTATACGGATGAAACCAACTGTGGTGCCTGTGCGGAACATTGTCCGACCAAAGCGGTTCATATGGTTCCCTATAAAGAGGATCTGGTTATCCCGGAAACGAACGATGATATCTGTATCGGGTGCGGAGCCTGTGAACATGTGTGTCCCACAACCCCTTTCAAAGCCATTTATGTGGATGGCAATGAGATTCATAATCTGGCCGAAAAACCCAAAGAAGAAAAACTTGAAAATCCCCTGGAAAAAACCGAAGATTTTCCGTTTTGATACGATTTTTCTGAAATTTATTATTGACCTGATTGTTATCGGATTGAAAATCAGTAGATAAGTCATTTCTTTGTTTTGTGATAATTTTATATTTTTACCGTACAAAAAGAGTATTTAAAAAAGCAGCATATGAAGATATTTATAGGGCTGTTTTTTGCCGGTTTGTTGATGTCTGTGACGGGCTTTGCTCAAGATGATTATCTGGATATGAAATTCGGTATAGGTGTTCCGGTAGGAAAGTTTAGTGATAATGGTTTGGAAACCAACGGATATGCAGGCCCCGGATTTATGATGTCTTTTGAAGGGACTTATTTTCTGGGAAGGATCGGTTTTACAGGAGGCCTCACCTATGGGATGAACTTTCTGGATGATGTGACACTACAGGATGATATCACTGCCCATCTGAAAGAACTTTTTCCGGATGTAGAGATTTCTCCGGATGCTCTTGTTCAGTTTGTCACTACTCCTTGGAGTAATGTGAATGCATTGGTGGGGCCCGTGCTTTCCCTTCCTGTATCGGTTATCTACCTTGAGATGCGGGCAATGGGAGGGATGAGCTTTGTGATGCCGCCCACCTGGAAAATGGATATCGAATCGGGAGAGAATAAACTGCATTCAATGTCTTCGGGACAGAGTGTGAAACTGGCCTATTTGGTAGGTGCCGGTATTGCTTACAACTCTTCCGGAAATTATGGCTTAAGGCTTGGAGTGGATTATGTAGGAACAAAAACGAGCTTTGGGGTAAATTATGTTTATGAAGAAGGGATTACCGAAAAACCCTATCAGGAAAAAAGCGTAGAAATACCTGTTAACATGTTCCAGACTACACTGGGCATTACATACACTTTTTGAAAAAGATTAGGAACAGATTGTTTAAAAAATAAACCTTTATAAATAAATGAAAATGAAAAAGATCGTTATTGTGATGATGTCGGTGCTGATGATTGCCTCGGCAGGATACGGACAAAGCAAGAAAGAACTCAGGGCACGTGAAAAACAAGCCAAGAAAGAGGCCAGGGCCCGAGAAGAAGCTATGAACAAAGAGCTTACAAAAAAAATGATTGAAAGCCGGAAGTTTGTGCTTGAAGCCGATTTTGTATCCGGCAAGCAGGGACAGCGGATATCGGTTACCCGCACCTTTAATTTTATTGTGGTAAACGGGGATAAGGTTGCTTTTCAGTTTGCCGACGGGAGCCATGTTGGTTATAACGGAGTGGGGGGTAGTTTTGAAGAAGGGAATCTCCGGGAATATAAATTTAAAACGAATAAAAAAGGAATGTATTTCGTGGATTTTCGAATCGTTTCTTCCGGAGGGACTCTTTTTGTACATTTGTCGGCCATAGGGGCTACACTCAGAGTGGATGCTACCATCAAAGGAACTTCTTCGGCACAACTGAATTATTCCGGATACCTTGTACCGCTGGATAAGTCCCGTGTCTATAAGGGAGTGTCGTTTTAGCCTTATCCCGACAAAAAACAGATCGGTAATTTTTGAGTATTTTCTGATTTCCATGCATTAATCAACTTTAATCCGCCAAAAGGCGGACAATCCGTCAGGAGAAGGACAAGGAAGGGGGGAATTCCTGCTGCCAGGGGCGAAAATATTAACAACTCCATAATGATATCACCTCTGCTTGCAGCGGGAAGATTCATTTCCACGACCCTTTTGGTCGGAAACAAATAATACCTTGTGATACATCAGGGATTCCCCGGGATAGTTCATTCAAAAGAATTCTTCGGAGTTCCGGGGAGCTGCTTATGCCTCTCCTTGAGGAAAGGTATTAACTTTCAGAGAAAGTTTCGGGTGAGGTGTAATAAAGAAATTTCGTTTAAAAGATTTCAATATGATTGTTTGGAAGTAAACTTTTTTCTATATTAGCAGTCCGTAATCGCTGAAGATGAATAAATATTATGCATATGGCATTTGTTGTTGTTCCCGAATGGATTTTTACCGGGAAGAATACGATGTTATGTAAGTAATATTTAGTTTAGAAAGATATTTTCGTATTGAGACTCCCGGTCCTAAGCCGGGAGTTTTTAATTTTAAACTGTATTGAAATGGTATATAATAGTATTATTGATTCGATTGGGAATACCCCCGTGGTCAGACTGCGCTCCTGTATTTCCGGAAAAATAGTTATATATGCAAAGCTGGAAGGACAGAATCCCGGGGGTTCGGTCAAAGACCGGGTGGCCGTGGCTATGATTGAAGCTGCCGAAAAGAAAGGCTTGCTGGACGGAGATAAGGTGATTCTTGAGCCTACTTCGGGAAATACCGGTATTGGGTTGGCAATGGTGGGTATAGCAAAAGGGTATCCGGTAATGTTGACAATGTCGGCGGCCATGAGTAGTGAACGTAAGACGATTTTGCGTGCCATGGGAGCAAAAATTGTTGAAACAGATCCGGCGCTGGGTACCGATGGTGCCATAGATAAAGCCAGGAGAATATTTTCTGAAGACCCTGGCCGCTATTGGATGCCTTTTCAGTTTGATAATCCGGCCAACATTGAAGCGCATTATCGGACAACAGCCCCTGAAATTATCCGCCAGGTACCGGATATTACATGTTTTGTAGCAGCTATAGGCACTACCGGAACTTTGATGGGAGTTGGGAAACGACTGAAAGAATATAATCCGGATATTTGCATTGTTGGTGTGGAACCCGAGAAAGATCACAGAATACAGGGGTTGAAGAATCTCCTGGAAGCCATTGTTCCCGGGATATATGATCCATCGGTACCCGATAAAATCATTGAGGTAACTACGGAAGAGGCTTATCAGGCTACCCGGGATCTGGCGTTGCAGGAAGGAATTGTTGCAGGAATGAGTTCCGGGGCAGCGTTATTTGGTGCAAGGAAGATAGCTAAAGAATTGCACGAAGGAAAAATTGTGGTTATTTTTCCGGACCGGGGTGAGAAATACCTGAGTACACCTTTGTTTCAACAATAAAGAACGCCGGATGTTGTCCGGTGTTCTTTATTATGCGAAAATAATTTGTCTATCGGTATATCAGATGGCTTACTTTTCCCGGATCTTCATTTTTCTTTAATGGTTTGATAAGATAACTGTGTGAATATTCCTTGGCCGGGATCATATATTGCGGATGAGGCCGGGCACCCCACGAGTTGTCACCTCCTACGCCCATATGTTTCATGTCCATGTGGATATTGACAAAGTCTTCCTTGTTCAGTTGATAAGGATGCATACTGCCCCGGAAAGGCTGGGTAAGATCTTCTTCGGTATAGTAAAGAGCTGACCAGCTTACCAGTGGCAATCCCACAAACAAAAGCCCGTTTCCGTCGTGGTTACGGATGGCTACCCAGCGCGTATCTGTGCGTGTGCCTGTTTCCTGGGGACTTATGTAGGAGAAGAAGAGATCATCCACACTGCTTTGATAGCGTCCTACAAAAGCTCCGGATTTCCGGTCACAGTAGTTTTCCTGCGGACCGCGGCCATACCAGGTAACCTGGGCATAATCTTCAGGCATTTGCAGATCCATCCCATAGCGGGGTAGCTCGGGAAGGATCGAGTCTCCCGGCATGAAATGATTGGTGACGCGGATCGTCCCGTCACCATAAACAGCATAATTCATTTCATAAGTGGAATAAACATCAGGCAAGTCAAAGACAGTATGTACCGTCACTTTCCGGTTGTTGTCTTTATTTACAGTAAGGCTTTTCAGTTTCCTGTGATTTCCGGCATGGCGCCACACCCCCAGTTTTATGTTCAGATTGGCTCCGAAGTCATTGTCCGTGGGAGCACGCCAGAATGCAGGCACGGGGCCTCTCTTCAGCATGTTTTGTCCGTCGTAGGCAAGCTGATCCAGAATGCCGGTTTGTTTATTTATGACCGCTTTGAAGCCATTTCCCGAAATCACATAGGAC
>Ga0209834_10000188_pt1 | contig 37593 bp, 39 predicted proteins | sample Mar14236cmmetaG_FD_184134 | JGI IMG/M metagenome (GOLD analysis project Ga0209834, IMG submission 184134) | Marine hydrothermal vent microbial communities from Guaymas Basin, Gulf of California to study Microbial Dark Matter (Phase II) - Marker... ... | reverse complement strand
TGTCAAGCTGTTTGGGGAAAGGATTATATAGTCGCAGCTAGTCACAATCATTCATTGGTTAGACCCTCGCCCTTTCTTGGTTATTTCATACTTTCTCACATGCTCAGATACATAGGTATAACCCTTGGGAAGGATGATACCCTCTTTGGCAGCCTGGAGCTTTTGCTTCTTGCTGGCTTTCATGCCCTTGGGCAACTTGCGAAGATGGCTGGTAACTCCAACCTCAGCCAGAAAAGTCTCTAATAGGAAGGGAGGAAGCGGAATATCCTCGGCTATCCTCCAGAACACCAACAGTGTCTTAAGTAAGACTTCAGGGAGTTTATCTTCGGAGAGAGTTAGCCGTCCTTCCCCGTAGATCATCTTTCCCTGAACCAAGCCCTCCTCGCCAGCACCCCCAACAAAGGCTTTTTCATGTAACAGCGCATTGAGGAACACCCCTTCCGCAGGCAACTTCTCATTTTCTTCGTCGGGAATGTCATCAGGAACGAACACGAGCATCACATTGTTCGCTTTTTGGGCTATATATCCTACAAAGGCAAACTCCCCCATTCCGTACATGTTTCCTCCTTATCCTCAGGTAAGGGGGGAGGATATCTATACCTTATTCTAAACGATATCCTGTCTATTCTTATTCCTTACCAGTAAGGATAGCCAGCTGCATCCATGCTGTCCTGGTATTCCGTTACGAGCTCTTCGTCATAATCCTCTGAAGAGTCCTCGAACAAACAAGGGTCAGGGGGCAGTTTGGGCCTGGCTCGTTCTTCTGCCAAAATCCGGTCAATTTCCTCTTTTGGGAGAGATAAGATTTCTGGTTCGGATTCTGCTGCTTCCTCCACTTCTTCCACTGTTTCTACTTCTACTTCGGCTATTTCTACTTCTGTTTCATCATAGGTAATCGTTGACATGGTTATCTCCTTAAAGAATAGGTAGACTAAAAGCCTGCCGCAGAAACTCTCTCTAAAGCAGTCTCTTAAACAGGCTCTTAATCTTGAGTTTGGTTTTTAGTTGAGGTTGATCAGGGGGTGATCATTCGCTTTTTTGGGATAGATCCTGCGTACAGATACACGCCCTTTCTTCTTGTACAGCTCGAGGGGAGACATATCTGCTGGAGGGGTGATCTCGTATCCACATGAGGAGACCCCACGCGTTCCATCACTATTGACTCTCTTGTTGAAGAAGGCAAACACAATGGAAGTGGCAGGGTCATAGCAATGGGCTTGCTCATCCATTTTCAAAACCCCCTCCAAACCTACCAGGTCTTCAAGGGTGTTCAGCATGTCAAGGGGAATATAGGCAGACATCACACTCCCGCTAATCACGCCCTCTCCTTCTGGCATCACATCCTTCAGCATTTCGGGCAGGGTATCCATCATAAACATGGCTACTACTCCCCTGCCCTGTTTAAGGTAGGCCTGGTAAATATCACCAGCAAGGTCATTCCAGATCTTCATGATGATCATCTGGTGAAGCTCTTTATCGTCGGGTAAGTTATCTATATTGGGCATTGTTTCTCCTTTTTTCCGTTGTTTTGATAAGAAAAAACCCCCCAGCCATCTTGCGCTGGAGGGTTTTAGGTAAGTATTTAGGGGACTAGATAAACGTGTGGATCCTGCCGGCGTTTTCAGGGGGGACGTAGCCGGCCGCACAAAAAGCCTTTTCCATGGTATCGAGATTTTCAAGGGCGATCTTCTGATATTCCTCGGGAAGACCGTAGCCGGTAAGCACGCTTTTGGCCTGCTCCAGCCTGACGAAGGTTTGAGCGTCTTTGGCATCTCTGCCCGTCTCACGGTAGACATCCACCAGCACTTCCCCGGGCAGAACTTCAAACCCATTATGGCTTTCTCCCCAGTACATAGAAAGGGAGTCATCTGTTACCGCTGTCAGCGCCAATGACCAGAGCTCGGCGTTAGAGATCACATGCTTGGCAGTGAAAGATGGGTCTCCGGAAAATACAACCTTTTCTCCGTCCGGTGTTGGCCAGACCATCACCTCTAACCCTGGTACAAATCCCCCGTCGAACTCCCATCCATCGCAGTACCATCCCTCCTGTTCTTTCCGCAGATTGATAGGCTGGAGGTTGGAGTTTTTCGCCTTGTCGGTTTTTGTAACCGACATTGGCTCAACGGTTTGCGCATTGATCAGTTTGCGCATAAACCTTTCACTCCTTGGGAAAGGTACTGCTGCATGAAGCACCCTGTCGTTTCGGACATAGACTGTATCGGTTTCAAGGTCGTAAACATATCCAAATCCCCCTTCCCAATCGATCGAAGGCTCATACAGGCAGGGCACTTTGAGACCGGTGTAGAATTTCTCGCGGGCTTTGATGACCAGGGCTGCAGGGATCTGGTCTCTTTTTACATCCTTTTCCAGCTGCACAGCGATTTTTTCGTAGTTGCCATTGAAAGGCAGATTATTGATATCAACATCTTTGAGCTGATCTAAGGCCCAGTCATCAAAGAACTCACTTATTTCGGCAATCACCTGATCATAGACCACGTTTCTGATCAAGCGATCTCGGTGAGGAAGTTGGGGGCGCAGTTCTCCAGGAACACTCTTGGTGTCCACCACCCAGATCCCTGGCAAAGAGATGTAGCGATCCTCGAGTTTGTACCCTTCCCAGACCACTTTGTCATACAGCCCGTAGAGCCATCCTGAAGTCTCTGAATGATGCTTGAGATACAGCCGCCCATAGGGAGTTTCTATGTAGTCTGCTTCGTCCAGGGGATTGGGGATCAGCTCTCCGTTGACATAGAAGTCAACACCTCCATACCCTCTAAGGGCATTTACGTTGGTGATATCCAACTTGATTCCTTCCACTGTTACCCGGGTGCCCTGGATTGATTCAAGCATGGACTTCTCTTTGACCTCGCCTGTCTCAAATAGGGACCCGGAAAGTATCAGCATCCTGCTGCCGGACTGGATCGTTACACGTTCAGAGAACGCCGGCGCTGCATAAATCCCCACTCCTGCAGGCTCGATAACTTCTGATCCCCAACCAGACTCGCCGATAGTTAACAGGCTGGTGAGATCGGTAAATCCTTCACCATCATCCTCAACCGTCAGGGTCTCAAAAGCATAGGAGACACAAATCGTTTTAGCCCCAGCGCGCAGTGCGTTTTGGATCAGCTCCTTGTAGGCTGCGAAGGGGCTGTCCCACATACGTTTGATATTTCCAACAAACTTGCTGGAAATGGTGACTTGATGTGTTTTCATAGTTTTCTCCTTTTTGTGGTATAAAAACGAAAACCCCACCTTGATTTTTGGCAGGGTTATTAACTTAGCGGTAATTTTTTCATGTTTATTTGTGTTTAGCTATCCTTTTTTCGGTTACCGCTTCATCAAGGTTAGATCGCATGATCGCTTTCAAGTAGGATGCGGTTCCATTGGGAATCACTGCCAGGTGATGGGCTGCAGTCAGTTCTGCTGGATAGCCCTTCCTGACACACCCCCAAACCTGGTTGATCACCTCTTGGGACGGTTGGAAGGGAAACTCCACCCTGCCCTGGCGAGTATAGAAGAAGTAAACTTCTCTGCCGTCAAGAGCAATACGCTTGTATAAAGCGGTGCGCTGAGTGGGATTGATCAGTGATTTGATCACTTTCCTGTCAATCAGCGGGATCTGCCGTTCCTCATTGTCCTCTTCCACCATGGCAAGCAGCAGATTTGAGATATAGCTGGCATGTCCATTGGGTGTGAAGCCAGCGATAACTCCCCCTCTGTCAGTGGCGTCATCCAGCGCAATAAGCGCCTGGTCAAGATAATCCTTGCCTGTTCCTTCCCTGCTTGGTAAAGTGCGTCCGGGAGGTAAGATGGGCCCATCTAAAAGGACAACAACGCCCTCTCCTTTTTTCACCGCAACACTCGCAGCAAGATGAAGCTCTAAGGAAAATCGGACATTATCCACATACTTCCTACCCCGAGCTGCTCGTGCCCGTAGAAGTTCGCCTGGTCTCAAAAACTCGGACAGGTACTCACCGGGCGGATCAGTAACCATGGCGTGAGCATATCCCCAGGGCAAGGGCTCAGCTGGATCCGGATAGATCTGTGACCCATCCACGGCGATGATCCTGGTTTCCTTGTAGTTCAGTTCAGGGTCAACTGACTCCCAGGGTTCTTCATCCGTGGGTAAAGCTCCCCGGTAGCCTACTGGATCCGGAAACACTTTCCCTTTGGCCCCCTGGATCAGGCTTTTTAGCTGTCCATGAGGATGACTGCGTTCATAGTCGATGGTATTGAGGCTTTCTCCAAGTTCTTCTAACCACATGGCTCCTCCTTGGGAGGGACCGATAGGAGGTAGAACGACAGCAGTGTGTTGGCCTCTGATCCCATCTCTGTGATGACAGAACGGACGAACGGATGTACCTTGAAATAGGTCATCCCGGTAAAAACCTCCCTGGCGATGGTCACAAGATTTACAGCATTTTCAAGAGGGCGGCGTTTGTCTGGTGCATCCAGAAAAATCCTCCTTGGGCCCTTCCAGAAAGAACTGAGCCACAAGCAAGATGCGGCCAGCAGCGCGCGACCCGCCTTTAGAAAACGATAGTTCCTGAACCAAAGAAGTGCAAAAAACACCAGGGACTTGACCAGATGGTCATCTGTGATCTCCGTTACCCCTTTCTGGGCATTGAGAGATTGAAATCTTTCCATATTTCACTCCTTTTCTTCTTGTTCTTTTTCTAGTCGTTCGATCTCTTCTAAGAGATCTTCATCCCGCCACTTTTCGATCAGCAGGTATACCAGAGGATACTGCTGGCCTTGCAGGGCCAAAATAGCGATCATCAGAATGGGATCCAGCTGGACTTCGCGTTCTCCTTCTGCATTTTCAGCAAGGAGAATGCCCAGTTTTTCCAGTACTTCTTCAGCTGAGGATCCCTCAGGGCAGAAATATTTTCGGGTGGGGAGTCTTTCCATGGCTACACACCCTGCCTGGCCATGATTTCGACCACGTATTGGTAGAGATTTTCCAGTTCGTCCAACTGCTCTTTGTGTTGAGATCGAGCCCGGTGGATCTTGGATAGAACCCTTTTCTGGTCTCCCCGCTGCAGCAGAGAAAAGATATCGTTGGCAAAGCTCTCAAATGAAGTGGTTTTTGCCAGTTCTGAAAGCCCCTCCTCTACCCGGCGCTGAGCCTGTCGGATGTGATATCCATTGGTCTTATTCTCACCGACACTGTCTTCTTTGAGCTGCTGAAGGGCTTCGATAGCCTCACCCAATTTGGGATTGGAGGGAGCCAGCTTCCGCAGTCTTTCCAGACGAGTGTTCCAGGATTTGGAAACTGCCGAACTGATCTCAACGGAACCCTTGGCAGCCCTGATGATCTCATCGGCAAGTTGGGTAGTGGATGCAGAGATACGCTCCATAGCTTCCTGCATCTGGGAGATCTCCGGGCGCATCTGCGCAAGCATGAGCTCTTCTTGTTTGCGCCGCTTTTCTTTCAGGGTCTCCAGGCGTTCAACTTCTGCTTGTTTTTGGATCTCCACCAGCTTCATTTGCTCGGTCTCCTTGTTGGCCAGCACCCGGTAAGCAGCTGCCTTTGCGGTCATGGCTGCAACCTCTGCTTCCCTCATTTTTTCAACTTTGTGGGTGATCACAGGAGGAAGGGATTTAGAGACCAGTTCCATCTCCATTCGGATGTCGCGCTGGATCTCCTCACGGGTTGGGAACCTGCCATCGAAAAACGCCAACCCGCTATCCATGTAGTCCTGCAGATCTGGGCCATCCTGTCCTGATGCAGATAGATCCTCCCAGGCTGCTCGCAGAGACTCCCGGTAGTTTTGTTTTGCTTGCCAGCGCAGATCCTCATGAGTATCCACAAGAAACCTATCGCGAAGCTCTGCAAATTCATCGATATGGGCAGTAACTGCCCTGTTGAATGCCTCAAAACACTCCACGGGTACCCACCAGGCTTTGCGGGGTCCCTCCCATACCTCAATAGCCCCCTGGTCTTTGCACACTGTCCGGATTTTTGCTGCCTGGTTTCGCAGCGCATTCTGGATCTTTTCAGACACCAGGTTCTGCATGGTTGCAGTAAACACCTTGCTGCGGGGATCGTCCTCGGGGATACCCAGCTCCATCAGGTCTGTGGTGGATTGAAAGCGGCGCAGACCATAGGCGTGGATCAAGATCACCGAACCATCCATGCGTGCCTTGATCTCCCCATAAGGCAAAACCTCCGCTAGGAGCTGTGAGATCTCCTGCGGAGGCAGCTGAGCCAACTCCTCGTAGAACTGATTGTGATTGTTCATAGGTTTTTTCCTCCTTTTCCCGTAAATGAGGGAAAAATACAAAAAAGTGTCCCGTAACGGGACACTTTCACTAGCCGTTCTTTTTTTGATTACTTGGATTTATCAGGAAGGTGCCAGACCGGGATCATCCCTGTGACCGAATCTGCTGCAGCACTGAATTCCAGATTGCGCCCAGTTCTTTGATGGCCACCCATTTCTGGATATAGTTCATATCCAGCTCATCCCCCATGGTCTGGACAACTGAACTGATATCGCGGATGTGTTTGGTCTGTTGGCTGATACTGTAGTATAGCAGCTTGTAGACGATCAGATCCTCGGGTGTGTGCAGGTAGAGTTCCCCCAATCCAGGTCCCAGGTCAACCAGCACCCGTCTTTTGAAAGCTTTTTGTCTGAAGGCATCTCCCTTGCGCAGCAGGTACAGGTCAGCTTTATAGCCACTGGCCTCATGAATCGCATTCAGGGGCACATCACCCCGGCTGTCTTTAATGCGGTCCTTGATGATCTCTGCCGGCAAGGGCATGTCTCTTTTCGTCAGCGCTTCAGATAAGTTCTCCACTGCATCTGCCGGAATCTCGACGATCAAATCAAGATCACGAGTAGCCCTGGGTTCTCCCCAGGCCCAGGTCGCTACAGAGCCCCCAATCAGGTACGGGATATCGGATTCCGAGAGGGCATCAATTACCATCAAGACAAAGTCAGCGTAATCAAGGACATCTTCAGTCATGACCATTCCCTTCCCGGGAGCGGCGGTATGCTGACACCCCATGAGCCAGGTTGGTAATGGAGAGCCCTTGTTGGGCACGTTCTGCGGGACTGAGCGTTTTTGTAACGGCAACCTGTCCCGGATCCACCTCGGCCACGGCGCCTTTTATCTGCAGCACCACATCCTGTCCGATCTCCCCCTCCCCTTTCAGATAGTAACCGGGCTGCTCTTTCTTGCGGCTATAGGCCAATTCATAACCTGCTACCCGGAAAGAGTTCTTCACGACCTTCATATCCCGGTAGAAGATATCTTCCCAGGCCTTGTCTCCAAAACGCCCTTCCCCCAATACCATTTCCACCCTATTCATCAATCCCGAACGAGTCAGGTAGCGCTCCCTGGAGAGGATCTCTACCAGAAGCTTTCGCCTAGCTGTGACCACATCCCGCAGTGCTGCGTCTTCTAAAAGGGCCTGCTGAGCTGGCAAAAAGACTGCTTCCATGTTCTCAGTATAACCCCGTAAACCTGATTTGTCAATCAGGTTTACTACACCCCCAGATAGGGCACCATTAACCTGAGTACAATATTAAGACATCAACCCATAATCAGAGTCAAGCTTAATTAGCGAGCTGAGTCCGAAGATCTGTAGACTTATATGTAATTCTAAACTTTGTATTGCAAGACTTTTATGAGAATGCATACTCCCCCACTCCCGCTAAATTAATTTTCCCCCATTGCACTGATGATTTCCTCTTTTAGAGCGGACAGATCTTCTTGCAAGATCTTCCAAACAATCTCCAATTTTACATGATCATAACCATGGGCCACAATATTTCGTGTCCCAATGATAGATGACCACGGGATTGCAGGAAATTTCTCTCTAAATTCCTTGGAGATTTCATTTGCGGCTTCTCCAATTACAATCAAATTGTACAAAATGGCGTCCTGTGTCTTTTCATCCTCAAGGAATGTCTCGTAATCAGAAACCGAATATATCTCAATGCTGGAAATTGCATCTAGAATGTCCTGTAGCCTTTTCTCGTCTTTCATAAAGCTACCGCCTCGGCTTCAATTGATTCAACAAATTCCTCATCCTTTTCCCTGGAGAGTGCGAACGTTGGAACTACGTCAACGTCGATTCCCAAAAGCTGCTGTACATCATACTGAAATCCCCCCACGCCGAGGGCAGAGGCGTCAGCGGTCATTTCAATGAGGAAATCAACATCGCTTCCTGTGCGTGTTTCGCCACGTGCAACTGAGCCAAATACATAGATGTCTTTTATGGAATACTTAGAGGCGATCTTTTTCAGTTGCGCTTTATACTTGCGGATCTCTTTAATATTCATAAGCCTCCTCGTTTAAATTATACTCTACACGCCATCAGTAACTTATTCATCACTAATAAGTTGATCGCATATCCCCCTTCACCAATCTAATCTTCAAAAGCAATGTCTCGTCTTTTGAGAGATTCCACTATCACCTCCTCTTCCCAATAACAGGGAAAGTTAATAAAAGTGACCCGTGACGGGTCACTTTTTCCTATCTTATAATTGGTAAAATCTAAGAAATGATCCGTCTAGTCTTTTTACTTTTCCCCATATTCATACTCAAAGCCAGCTTTTTCAAGCAGGGCAAACAAGCGCTTCCGGGCCGCATCCCACCCTACTTCGGTAGCCATTTCGCTGAGGTCCTTATGACCATCATAGCTGCCAATAATCACTCGTCCCTGGGGAAGCTTCTCTTTCCAACGTTTGACGGCTCGCTTGCTGGGGTCATCATCCTGGGACAGGAATCCCAGGTACTGCCTCTTTTCCAGTTCATCCACCAGGTGCCAGGCGATCCCCGTGCCGCAGGGAGATACACTGGGCACTCCCATCAGTTGGGCTGTGCAGGCATCCATGATAGATTCGTGAATGATGGTCGGCTGCCAACGGCTGAACCTATGCAGGCCCCAAATTACCTTGGGTAATCCTTTCAGGGTCAGGTATTTGGGGTTCTGATAGTGTTTGAGCCGGCGGCCAATGATACCAAGCACCCGGCCGTTGCGATCGAGATCAGGAAAGGCAATCCTGCCCTTCATAAACTCCCATCTCCGGCCGTCTTCGTTGACGTAGATCAGGCCGGCGTCAACTGCCAGGTTGCGATAGACCTCTTCAGGTAGCAGGGATAACATCACGCTCAGGTTACCGTTAGCAAAGCCGATCTTGCGAGTCCGAATGAACTCTTCGGTCAGGCCACGTTCCTGTAGATATCCCAGGGCTTCCTTGTCTTTGAGCAGGTTCTGATGGTATATCTCGGTCACATGACCCAGCAGGAAAAGGACGTTCTGGGAAAGCTCCTTTTTCTTTTCCTCTTTTTTGACAGGCTCGATCTTTCGCTGGGAGAAGTTCTTCTCCTTGAGAATGGACAGAACTTGTTTGAACATCCCCTTATTTCGGGAATCCCAGCTGCCCAGGCCAAATTCCATAGATCCCACAAAGTCGATGGCGTCTCCCCCGATATAGTCGTGAAAACAGAACCACAACCCTTGCTCGGGGTCAACAGAGAAAGATGGACGGGATTCATCATGGAAGGGACAGATAGCATTGACTCGTCTGTCCCCGGCCGATGTCACTTCGACCCCATAGGCCCGGAGCACTTCTAGTAAGTCGGGCTTTTTCTCCATAATATTCTCCTAGACCTGGATCACGCTGGTTTCGCGCATTCCCCGCAGATAAGGGCTGGGGGGTGACCCAGGTACAGTCAACGCCAATCGATCCTTGGCCCTCGTCATGCCCACAAAGGCAAGGTTCTGCTCTGTTTGTGGATCATCTGATTCAACCGGGATATTCCCGGCAATCCATCCTGGGATGATCACCCCCTGGTACTCTGCGCCTTTGGACTTATGGATTGTCGTGATCGTTACCCCGTCCTCAGTATATTTTACGCCCTCAATTTCCGTGCGTAAATAATCCATGAAGCGAGAGAGGGAATCAAACTCACCTGAGAGCGCTGCAAGCTGTTCAATCTCGTTCGCAGCTGCGAACACACCTTCTTTCATCAGTGTATCACGTAGGGGAACCAGAAGATCCTTGATGATCCAGGGTAGGCTGTTTCCGTCCCGGAACTTTCTCAGACAGTTCTGGTAGTAAACGTGGCGCTGATACATGCGCAGCGCTTTGGCCTGCTCTGCAGCGGCAAACTCATCATTGCTGATGAGTTTGGCCAACTCGTCCCAGGAGATTCGCTCCTTATCGAGCAGCGAACGGGTCAGCATGCCCAGAGCAGGTCCAGGAAATCCCATTGCCATATCCAGTGCTTTTGGGTCGGTTGGATATAGCGCCAAGCGGAGATGGGATAGTGCGCCCTGGACCACTTCGCTGGCAAAAAAGGATCCTTCTGCCAGGGGAACATCATAGTGGGTGAGCCCTCTTTTGATTTGGGCGTTGTTGCTTGATCTGGTGAGAACGGCGATCTTGTCCGGTCCAATTCCCCGCTGCTCCCATTCCTTGATAATGGAAGCAATGGTTTGAACAGTAAGGTGAACGCTGTCTCGGTTTGACTTGTAGATTTTGACTGGTATGCCCAAAGAATCTCTCGTGGAGAACATCTCCGATGCATCAGGGCCGGCCAGATGGATACTGGAAGAGACAATCTCTGGCGTGGAGCGGTAGTTTTCCCGGATGGTCCTGATGGAAAGGTTGTCGGGAAGAAAGTTAGAAAGAAGTGCCCAATCAGCGCCCCGGAACGAGTAGATCTGCTGTGAGGGGGAGCTGTACAACTCCGTGATAGGCAGAAATGGGGCCATCAAGGGGTATTCAAGACTGGGATTGAGTAGGATAGGGGCAGGACGTCATACTCCATATTACTATGGAGCGATCTTCCCACCCCCTCCTCCGAACCGGACGTGCGTCTTTCAACGCATCCGGCTCTCCACAAGATAAGTGTCCTGTATCCAGCGTTGTATATACTGGAGGACATAAGAGAGAATTGTAACTAGGCCGTGAGGGATTCGTAGATCTTACTTACGAAGCCCGGCCATGGCATTTTAAGCAGAGAGTAATGAGATTACTATCTTCTTCAGCGCCGGGGGTTCCGGCTCGAAGGTCAATGTGATGGACACTAAGATTCTTCCGAGTTCCGCACACGGTACAACAGTGACCGTCCCTCTTCAGTATCCTGTTTCGTGTCGCTCGCCATCCAGCTCCGTACACACCTGATACTTCAGGTATTTCAGGGATAGACGATTCAGACCTCGGTATGTACCTTGTTTTCTTCTTCAGAGTTTCCACATTACCGGGAAGGTAAGGATTCAACCCTTTGAAGAAGGGCACATATTCGATAGGGATCTGTTGGAGACTTCTGAGTAAGATTGCTCTCTTTCTGTACTCTTTCCAGATCCCGAACTGTCTACCTTTATACTTCCTATCAGGTGGCCAAGTGCTCAGTTGCCTGGGGAGAAACCGTTTGAGATATGTACCTCTTTTAGTTGCTCTCCGGCCTTCGAGTCTTAAGGCTTTCCTGTAGGCAGTATGCCAGATGTAGTGATCTAAATCTTTGAAGACCTTTTTGGAACTGACCCATTTGTAATACTGACCCCATCCCTGAATGAATGAGTTGAGACTCTGTATCATGTAAGGTTGGTATCCGTACTTCTGGATCACAATTTCCAATCGAGCTTTGAAAGCGCGTCTAAACCTTTTGATCGCTGTCTTAGAAGGTCGGATGAGAGTCCTCGTATCGTAGCGTCGAATATTGAATCCGAGGAAGTCGTAACCACGCTTGATGTGCGTGATTGCTGTTTTCTCCTGGGATAATTCGAGCCCTAGTTTGTCCAAAAACTCTGTTATCCGTTTTTTCATCCATCGCGCATCCTCTTCGGTTTTGGTAACAATGACGAAATCGTCAGCGTATCTAACCAAGAAGACGCGTCTGGGAGCTATCCGTCGGGCATAAAGCCCTCGGTGATCGTACATTTCTGCCACGAACTGATCTAACTCGTTGAGAAAGATGTTCGCTAACAAGGGGGAAACAATCCCTCCTTGCGGGGTTCCTTTAGATGGTTTATGAACGACTCCATCCTCTTCGACATATCCTGCGGAGAGAAAATGTCCGACAAGCTTTATTACTCGCTCGTCTTTGATTTCTTTCCTAAGGACACGTTTCAGATTCCGGTGATCGATCTCATCAAAGCAAGCTTTGATGTCTCCTTCTACTACCCAATCGAACTTATAGCGACCATGTAAGTTCCAGAGTCGACTTGCGGCGTGATGGGTAGAACGGTAGGGACGGAAGCCGTAGGAGTGCCGGTAGAACTTACCCTCATAAATGGGTTCCAGTATCAACCTTAGCATTTCCTGGACGACTCTGTCCTTAATCGTAGGTATCCCTAAAGGCCGCAACTTTCCGTTAGCCTTGGGAATGTACGTCCTTCTGACCGGCGTCGGTCGGTATTTCTTGCTTCGCAGCTCAGCGGTGACCTCATCAACCAGATCACTTCGTCGTTGAATGGACTCAAGGTCCCTTCTGCTGATGCCATCCATGCCTGGCGTCCGGGCTCCTTTGTTCCGAAGAACATTGGTTATTGCCACTCTGACCAAGCGCTTGGATCTGAGAATGTCATAGATCTTATCGAACTTTCCATTCTCAACACTTCTCTTACCGAGATTTTCTTGAACACGTTTCAGCCACACAATATCTGCGTCATATGTCGGAAATTTCATCAGCCGACCACCTCCCAAGATAAGTTTCCCTGGGGGCCGTGTTACAAGCTTCTCTCATAATCTTGCTGGATTCCTTCGCCCTGTGAACGGTTTTCCCGTTCTCCATGACCCGGTCGCATGACCAACCTAAAAGGTTGGTCAATTCATCGGGTGACTACTACGAATCCTCCGCCACTAACTAACCACATCAACGTCAGCTGTCCAACCCGGATTTCCGGGTGAGTTAGTTAGCTTCCCACGTTCATGCTAGATTGTCTTTGCACGTTGCAATTAGGATCTTACTTTACACCGGTAGTTTGCCATTTCCGAATATCAGAAGGAAGTGGCCCGATCGCGTAAGCGATTCGATGACGTCAGCAAAGACAAGGCTGATGTCATTACTACAAACCGTCGTATCAACCAAGATTTCGACGGGCGAAGCTTACGATGCTTAATGCGTAAGTTCGTATGCCTATCCATATGCAACTTTTGAGACTAGCCCGGCCTATTGGAATTTTGGTTATTCCGCACCGGTACATTGTCAGGTGAGCTTCACACCCCAGGGCTGCTCGGCCCCGACGCGTGTCACCGTAGTCTGGGATCGGACTGAGTTTCCGATCTGCAAGCATTTCATCTTGCAATTCAATCTTGCACGCCTCGTGGCGCACTATCCTGAGCCTCATCAATGAATACCGCCTTGAACAGCTTCTCGATCTGGTGTTTCACCTGAGGAATATAGAGCTCCTTTGCCCCTCTCTCCAGGATGCGCGTGAAATCCATTTCGTTTCGCAGGTCCAAGAGATCCAGATACCTTTCCGCCGCCAGAACAACCTCGGGTCGAAAGGCCTCTTCTGGCATATTGAGTACTCGCATTTTTGTGAGTGCACTTTTGACTTCCTCCATTTCTAAAAAGGAATGTCCTACCTGCTCAATGGCTGCCTTGATCAGGTCTTCCTGGTCGCCTTCGGGAATGATTACCGGTGGATCCTCATTCCGGATTTTGCATCCCAGGCGGATGATCCAGTTGGCGAATCCATGGAAGGTATGGCCTTCCACCCTGCCCATGGTTCGCTCGGTGATGACAGCAGCCGCCTTGCGGGAAAAAGTGATAGCCAGGACAGCGTAGGGATTTACTCCTCCCTGCAATCTGGCATTAATCTGGTTGCACAGATCTTGTGTTTTACCCGCCCCTGGTCCAGCCAGGGTCAGTCGTGTCATACATCACCTCCTTGTAGTGGTGAGTAATTAATATCCAAAAGCCCTGTTCAGATTTCTACAGGGCTTTTTTGTACTTATTCACTTTTTTCTATTTTATTTGGTCAAAATTCTGATGGTGTTTTACTCTCCCCTTGGTTACAGCCACTCAATGGCCAATATGTCTTCCAGTGGTTTGAATTCAGGATCGCCTGTGACTAGCACCGCATCCTGCAATTCTGTCAGCGCCGCCGCAAAGGCATCCGCATACGCCATTGGATACTCTGCCTTCAGATCAGCTGCTTTCAGGGAAAGCTTCTCTCCTGCATCGACAAAGTCAACTTTTGAGGATTCTAAGTTCGCCAGAATTTCGTGCACGTGGGATTTATCCCAGCTGCGCTGCACAATATAAGCGACCTCACCTACATTCACCCAGGTCATCATCACCTGAAGCTTTCCATCTTTCGCACCTTTGAGAATTTCAAACACTCGCTCATGCCCTGCTTCCTTGCGCAGGAACGCCAGAATTGCATAGCTGTCTAGGACAATTAGATTACTCAAGAGCGGCCTCCTCTTTGGTTTTATCGCGAGCCCGTTCAGCCAGCAATTTCTCCGTAAGAGAAGGACCAGCTTCAAGCATCCCGTGCAGCGCCCCTACCGGGTCATCTGGTTGAGGAACAACAGCCAGAACCCCGCCATAGGCCACAAACTTAACCCGGGAGCCAGGTTTCAGTCCATATTCATCTCGAAGAAGTTTGGGAATCACAACCCATCCTTTTGAAGACATTTTCGCCGTAGTCACCTGTACCTCCTTTACTGCACTTGTATTACAATATACCATAGCTGTTATACTTATTCAAGTTCTTGTAATACTTATAAGATTTTTGTATGTATTTGCTTGAATTTCCTTTTTGTACCCATTCCCCTTATTTCAGTTCATCTCCAAAGCCCAGGCCTTTTCGGTTGAGGGATTCAAACCTGTTCCCGCCAATAATGAGGTGGTCGAGCACGGTCACATCTAAGAGCTTGCCCGCCTTGAGAATTTCACAGGTCAGTGCCAAGTCATCCGGAGAGCTGTCAATACAGCCACTGGGATGGTTGTGCACAATTATTATTGCCGCAGCGTTGTGTTTGATGGCCGGCCGGAAAATCTCCCCTATCCTAACTTGTGAGGAATTCAGAGACCCCCGGTAGATGGTGACAATCTTGATCACATGATTGCGTGTGTTCAGAAGAATCACCCGCAGTTCTTCTTGAGAAAGGGCAGACATCTCATACTGCACCAGATCGGCTGCATCTTCAGGGCAATGAATAACCACTGGCGCCTGATCTAATGGCTGGACCAGTTTCTGACCAAGATGGACGGCTGCCAGGATCCGATCAGAGGTAACTTTGCCAATCCCTTCAATATCTTCAAGGGGTGAATCTTTGCCAAGCCGGCACAGGTTACCACCACAGGATCTATACAGCTCATCCGCTATCTCCATCTGATTGTCCCCGCCAACAAGTAAGGCCAGCAACTCCCGGGAAGATAGGGCTTTTGGAAATTTCTCGATCTTATAAGAGGGTCTTTCCTCCACTGGAAGATCTGATATTTTTTGCAGCATAATATTCTCCTCTGGTTCGATATCGAACCGGGCTGATTAATCATTTGGTTGATGGTTTGGTTGGAGAAAATGGACGCTACCTGCGTGAGAACACTTCCTCAAACATCAGCTTTACACTCCCCCGCTCATCTGGACGGAGAGCTGAGATCACCCGGTCTGAGAACTCCTCACAATGAGGATTGGAAGCAAAGATCAACAGGGATACTAGACTGACACCAATATCTTTCCGGGTTTGATCCAGGTTTCTGAGAAACTCTTTTGGTGGTGGTCTGAATGACCCATCCGTCAGAAGCAGGACATCTGCTTTATTGAGGTCGGTATCGGTGCGGATGATCTCCAGTGCTTCTTCCAGCGGGGCATAAGGTTCAGTCCCGCCCCAGTAGCCAAACTCGATCAGCTCGATCAGTGCCTGAGGTGACGGCTCAGGTCCTAGATCAAAGACTTGGTACTCACCTGGGCCCGAAAACGGAATGGCCACAAAGCGTCTATCTTCTTCCCGGGCTGCCTTCATTAGGGAAAGCGTGATCGCAGCCAGCACCGAATGAAAGGGCTGGATCGATCCTGAAGTGTCGTACACAAAGACAAAGGGACCCTTGCCCAGTTCATCTTCTCCCTCAAAATGCTTCAATAGCACATCACCATCGACTGCCCGGGCAATGAAGCCCAGCTTGACTTCCTCGATATCGGAAGAAAGCCCTACATATTCCTGATCCGCAAGCCGTTCCAGGTCTAAGGGACCTCGCTCGTAGTGTGTGAAATAGTGTTGGCCTGATGAAACTTCCTCTTTGGCGCTTTCGGCTAGCATTTCAACCCAACCAAGCGCATCCACTAGTCCCTGCAGTCCTGGGTGGTTTTTGATCTGTTCGGCAAGAGCCACAATCCCGTCCAGGTTGTCGACCGCCCCACACTGTCCGGCCTTGTCTCCCCATCCAAAACCAAACGCTTCTGCTGCTTGTTGAGCGGTTTTCAACTCGTCATTTGCGGCCTGGGCAGAGTTCCAGGCGGATGCTTTAATCTGGGCTGGTGAGTTGCCCATTGCATCCAGCGCTTCCTGTTGAGCCTTGGCAAGCTGGTCAGCAAGCGCTTTCAAGTCTTGCTCAGATACTGGCAGTCCAGCTCTGGCTCTGGCTTTTGCTGCTTCCAGGGCTTTTTGGGATTCCTGGTGTTTTTGAAGTGCTTCCTGCACCTCTTCTGGCAGATTTGACAGGAATTCGCGGGCTATATGACAGGTTGCGAGCGCACTAGCCATGGTGTCACCGCGGGTCTTTTCCTGTAGCCCAATCCACTCTTCAGATCCAGATAGGTGTCGGAAGACTTCCGTCGACACAGGGTCATCTACCCTGCCGGAAAACCGAGCCATGCGGTCATGTAATCCTACAAAGGTGTCGCGCATGATCTCGCCGATCTTCTGGTAATCTCCGACCAGGTTCTCGGCTGAGTTGCGGATAAACTGCTGCTCAGTAACTCCCTGAGCCCATTCCTGCTCAGAGAAATTGAACGGTTTATCCCAGACAGAAGGGAGTTTCTCGCCCCAGGATAGCGGCGCCAGATGATCTCCATAGAATTCTCTATACATAGCTGCTCCTTTTAGTACGCACTTGAGAACTCAGATGCCTTGTCGAGCAGGTCTGAGTTCAATTCCTGGATCTGTTTGAGAAGCTGTTCTTTCTTTTCCATATTTCCCCCATTCCGGATACCGTCCAGTTGCTTCCGGTGTGCATTGAGACCGGTTTGGAGATTCATCACGATGCTCAACACGTCTGGTGTTTCCGGTTTCAGCCTGGACATTTCCTGGTTCACGTTTTCAATAGTGGCCTCTGACTGCACCAGGATTGCCTTTTCGGGGTCAGAACTGGCACCTACAATCTTGTGGACCTCTTCCATGTCCTCTGGATTGACCCAGAGGATGTAGGCTCCTGTATAGAGATCTCGCATTTCTGCTGTGGTGCGGCCGTTGATCACTGCCTCGGCAACAATCGCCCGGGCCCAGCGAACAAACCGGCGAGGACTTACTTTCATACCCTTGCGCTTCATCTCTGCGTAGATCTCCCCCATCTTCTCTTTGACCTCTCTGGACAGATTCATGGCCTGGTAATCCACCCATCCCTGAATGAGCTGAATATCCTCGGGGCTCAATTGAGGTTGAAGAGGTTTTCTGCCTCCTGTTACATCCAGAAGGGTCTGATAGCTGCCAGGATATTTGACCTGCATCCGGAAGAGCAGGCGGTCCCAGCTGGCATTCCGAGGATTGGGATCCACCACATCATTGGCTGCAGCAATGCCCAGGAGAAGCGGGATGTCCTTGTTCCCGTTAGTGGTCGTGATGGTCTTTTCCTCCATCGCGGTAAGCAGCTGGTTATGGACCACCTTGGAGGCCTTGTCCCATTCGTCAAAGAGCGCGATATGGGCGGTAGCCACCCGACTCCAGGCTCGTTCCCATTTGTCCTGCTTCAAGGCCGCGATGGATGGAGGTCCGAAAAGATCATTCTTTCCAGTATCAGGTCCCAGGTTGAGTGAAAAGAAATCCCCCTCAATGCCATCTGCTAAAAGCCGCGCCATGGTGGATTTGGCAGCACCAGGCAGTGACCACAGGAACACGTTTCCACCGGAAAGCAGGCCCAATCCAAGCAGGTGAACGGCTTCATTCATTCCAACAAGCTGATCAGAGATCTCATCCCTAAGATCGGCCACTTGACTGCCAACTTGTTCAGGGTCCAGCTCTTTGGCCCCAGAAGGCGGGTTATCCACAAGGTAAGCGTGACCATTAGCCAGGGTCAAAAGAGCCTTCTTTGTTTCAGTGACAATGGCACCTTGAACTGTTTTGATGTATTTCATTATTTTCTCCTTTATGAAATGACAAAACCCCCAACAGTAACTTGTTAGGGGTTTCTTGAATGGACTGTGGATTTGGGTTTAGATTTGGGTGATTAGAAACCCAGCTCCGCAATCGACTCTTCTGCTGTCTGTGTGCTTGCGATGCTGGTCTTTTGGATCTCGGCCTGCAGCTTGAAGAAATCCCGCACCCTGACAGTTATCGGAATGGGAACCCCCCACCCCATGATGATTGCTTCCTGTTTGGGAGCAAGGCGCGCCAGCTGTTCAGATAATCCTCGATCTGAGATGCCGGCCAAGGTGCCGCGGATATCGCTGTTATCCCCCAACCAACCCGAGATACGCGTCCCGATCTGGGACATCACTTCTGGATCAATCTCGCTGGGTCGCTGATCGATCACGCCCAGGGTAACGCCAAACTTACGCATCTCCCTGGCCAGGATCCCGAATGTGGTCTGACGAGCAACTTCCGGATTGAGAAGTTTGTGAGCCTCTTCTAACCAGATAGTTAAGGGTGTTGGTGCCTGGGCCCGTTTGCCGCCTCTAAACTCGTTGGTCATCTCCACCCAGCGGGAGCGGATCAGACGAGACAGGATGTTGGAAACCAGGATCAGATCCATATCCGTCTCATAGCGACCAAAATTGATGATCACGGTCTTGCCATTCTCCAGGCTGTCAATCATGTTGGTTACTGCTTTGTTCTCGTGGATATATCCTTTAGCCGCCACGGGCTGCAGCTTGGACCAAGTCGAACGAACACTGGCCGGATGCAGATGGTTGATGTGGGCAAAGTAGGCTAGAGATCCGGGAAGTGGATTCTTGTGTTCGTCTTCAACCTTGTTAGGGTTGAGGCTTGTAAAGCTCTTGAACCAGCGGTCCCCAAAATGGGCTATCGCTCCTTGAAGAACAAGATAGCCATTTTCAGTCAGGTTCAAAAGTGAGGACATGTTGAGAATGTCCCGGGGTGTGATTGTCTGTGGTGAGATCTCCAAATGGTAGTCCGGCTGTCGGTCTCCATTGGATCCAGAACCCAGCGTGACCAGACGAACCTGGGAAGGATACATATCTTTGAGGACGGTGTAATCACCATGGAAATCAAAGATCAAATTCCCCCCTACTCCATGCTGGATCAATCCAGCTAGCAATACACGGACTGTGTAGCTTTTTCCTGTTCCGGTAGCACCGAAGATACCAACTGGCCGCTGAACCAATCGCTCCATGTTGATCGGCAGGCTGTGTCCCCCACTTAAGTAACCCACCACCCAATTTGGTGGCGTGGTTGGTCCAAATAGTCTTTCAATATCCCGCTGGCCTGCCTGGTGTACTTCGCTTCCTAGCGAAGGAAGCTGCTTCACGGGCTGAGGACCATCATTCCCGGAAGACATGCGCTTGAGATTGATCGCTGCCTCGGGTTGAAACCTGCTGGTATTGATAGGCATAGAAGCCAGCTCTACCGGCACCTGGGGATGGGATAGCTCGGTGATCGTGCCCCAGAACTTGCGAGCCCCATCTCGAATAACCACAAAGCTGCCCAGGTCTGTCATTTCAGACAGCGTGGCAGTCAGGCTGGCAATCGATCCGCCAGTTATTATTCCGATCATTTTGCCCCCCTCTTTGAATAGACAACCTCACAGAAGAATCCTCGTCTCCGCAGGGATGCAAGAAATCCCTGCATGTTGGAAAAAGACCTGGTTACTTTCTTGAGTATTCTCTTTTTGTTGATCAAAACATAAATCTTGTACATGGTTCTTCTCCTGTTTTTATGGGCCGGCGCATTTCGCCCCGACCCGCTGATACACCGCATGGGCTTTCCTTTCAGGTAAACCTAAAAGCCCGCTCATGTCTTTTGGAGTCACAAGCGGGCTTAGATAGATTGAGGAGATTTAGAGTTATTTGCCAATGATTTCCACCCCCCATCTGTCCGCTAGCTTCTTGATGATCTGTTTTTCTTTGGCGCCAATATATTCCTTTGAGTGAGCAAAGATTTTTGCCCAGTGGATCCTGCATCTTTTCATGCTGGCTTCGATCAGAATTTGTTCGATTAATTCGTAAGTTTGTACAGACATTTTTGGGACTCCTTCCCAGTCCTTATTGACTGGGTCTAAGCCCTGATGTACAATGACATCAGAGGTTGCCCTGATACTGTTACCGCAGTATGGGCAGCTGGAAACGCTTCCAGCCGCTGGTCACTATGATCGGCGGCTGAAAACTTTAACAGGGGTTAGATACAAAGTGTTGAGGACACCCCGGGGCCCAGGAACACAAAAAAGCCCGCCTTGGCTTGTGAAACCAGGCGGGCTTTGTCTTGCTAGTGCTGTGAATTAATTAATATCGATCATAACTCATTCTCCTTTCTGTGTGGATCCTTGTCGTGCTACTTTGCTTGACTCATACTTTTCTAGTTTGTACAATTTAATTGGGACTAGCTGGTGCGGGTGACGCCAACTTACTTGGTGGCATCAGTTAGCTTATCAATTTTGTTGATAATTGTCGCTGGCAATAAGACAGGCAGCGTTGTCGGCGGCAATCCCTTTAAGGGATTAAATTCGAAGCGCCCAGGATGGCCTTTAAACTCCGGGGCGCTCCCCTGTCTGCCTTGAATACATTAGCGCTTAGATGCCCCTGACCTTACCAAACCGGCCAGATCTTGAAACTTGCCATGAAGAAGATATAGGCAATCACGATAAACACGATGATGTTGCTTTTCAACATCTTGATCAATTTGATTAAATCCAGCATTGTAGTCTCCTGTGTGAGCCTCCTTTACCCAAGTTTCCTGGGAGTTTTCCGCGGGCCGGCACATTGATCCACCGACCCGCTGATACACAGCATGATTTCCCCTGTCCCGCACACACCATCTGCTGGATATAACGCTCTGGAGTTATTGTCAGGCCTATTTCGGCAGAATCAATCAATTACCATCGCATGTTCGGTGCTAACGCTGATAAACCGGCTCGCTTGATTTCCGGCGCGATAAACATCGCGTTAGCTTTCAAAGTACCTGCCTTGCGGAAAGACATTCGAAGCGTCAGCATCCTGGCAAACATCACGCACTCTCCTTTCCCTTTCAGGGTCAATACGGGGGCGATGGCAAATCCCAGTTCGCTTTCTGTGTTATAACAAAACAACCGCAGGAGTCATTTTGACCCGTGCGGTTGATTAATTTATACCACCCACGACAAGCGAGGGCTGGAAATGCTAGGTATTAACTTTTCTATCTAGAAAATCTGTAGTACTTGGATACTAAACTAAAACAAAATGCTTGTCAAGGATTTTACCGCACTCGACCAAGTTTAGAGAAATTTTTCTTTTCTGCTTTGCTTGCAAAAACAGTATCTTTTACGCCCATGCGCCAGACCGTTTGTTATTTAAGCCCTGCAAAACTGATTCTACGACGTGATTTGAACCTAATTTTATCGCAAGAACTACTTATAAAAAGAGGGTGGAAAATAATTTTGAAAATTCGTTAGTGGGAGTTATTCTTATTTAAGCTATCTCTTCATTATTGTGACAAAGAGAAAATAGGCAGTATAAATATATTTTAACTCCTTCATTACGGATAAAAAAGTTGTTTTGGACTTTATTAATATGTCGTTTCCAGTTTTTGGAGAGTCTATTATACTTTTATCAGAAATAACTGGCTGCCGTTATCATAATTGAGTATCTACCCATTAAATCTACCATCAAAATCAGCTCAATTCTTGGAGATAGCGTTATGGAAATACCTGGAATTTCAGAGAATAAGATTCAATTCACAGCAAACGAACTCCAGCAGATATATGATGAAGTTATGGATAAGCCCGAGTTCGTATCAATGTTCAACGCCAAGGAGCAGGTCATCTCCCGTTATCAAGCGATATTCAATCCCGCGCACCTGCCTGAGTTGAGTAAAGAAGAATTCTTGTCATTCCTAAAGTTTGAGAATAATCAACACTGGACCCCATTATACAGGCAGCAGACTATCATCACCTCAGATATGCCAGCTCTTCGCGAAGCGCTTCTCTATCTTGTAGATGAGGACCTATCCATAAAGCAGCGCCTGGACAAACTGCGCCCAAAGGGTAAAGATCCCTGGATCAAAGGCTTAAGCAAGGCAATCATCACTCCCATCCTGCTGGTCCTGTGCCCAGATAAATACGGTGTTTGGAACGGTACGGCAGAAGCGGGAATGAAAGCTTTGAATATCTGGCCTAAAGTAAAGACTACCGCCCCGTTTTCAGAGAAATATGTCGCGATTAATAAGGTCCTTCTTGAGCTATCAAACCGAACACAATTCGATCTTTGGACTCTGGATGGTTTGTGGTGGGGCGTCCGGAAGAAAGAAGAGCCGGATTTACGTCCTCTTCCATCGGCAAAAACTGAGGCTGATCCATCAACCCCTTCGGAGGATTCTTATCCTGGTTTTGGAATGGAAAGATACCTTCAACAATTCTTGTTCGACAACTGGGATAAGGTGAAGGCGCTTCAAGAATGGGACTTATACGAAGAAGAAGATGAGACTGTGGGTATTGAGTATTACACCGAGATTGGACGAATCGATTTATTAGCCAAACACAAGAGTAAGCCCAAGTGGCTTGTAATTGAACTAAAAAGAGACCAGGCCAGCGATGAAACCATGGGGCAGGTCAATAGATATATGGGCTGGGTAAAAGCAAACTTGGCAAATGAAAATGATCAGGTAGAAGGATTAATCATCGCAAAGAACATGTCAGAAAAACTTAGGTATGCTTTGCTGGTTAATTCAAATATCAGGTTTATGGAATACGAGATTGATTTCCACCTGAGCCCGAGCGATTAACTGCTGCCTGGGCATCAAAGGTCCAGCTTTATCCACGCAGGATCATGATCGCTCCCGTCTCCGCCGTGCTTAGTGCGCCTGTCAATCATTGGCTCTGAAAACCGCCCATCAAGGGCCTGGCTTACCCAGATGTGATCAAACAGTTTGTATTCCGGAGGGTCTGCTCCGGGGGGATTATATCTGTGGGTCCAGGCCTTGGTTTGAGGACCTTCACCCTGTCCTGGTGTTTCTGTTTTTGCTGGTCGCGTTTCTGATGGGCTTGAAAGCGTATTGATAAGCGGCTGATTGTCAACCGACAGCATCGCCGACAGGTGTTGCGAGTCGGGCGGATCGTTCATGTCGCCCACAAGTACGAACCTGCTGTTTGGCCGTTCCATCTTTGAAATTATTTCCGAGACCATTTCCGCTTGTCGCCTGCGCCTGTTATTTGCGTTGATAGCGCCTTGAACAGGGTCCTGTCCGAACGGCACATAGTGGCTCTTCAGGTGGGTGTTGTAAAGAGTAAAGAGTTTATTTCTGTTGCTATCCAGGATTTCTACCTGAAGCAGATCGCGGCCGAAAACTCTTGTGTTTGGGTCCTCTGGATGAACGGCTGTTTGGTGTGACACAATTTTTCCAATTGGCAGCTTCGACAAAACACCAACATCAATAAGTCGCTGATCGTTCCCCTCTACCAATGCGATATGAGGATAAAGGCCATTTAGATGTTCCTGATTGAACCTCTTCAGGATTTCTATGTGCTCAACCTCCTGCACCGCCAGCACGTCCACCCCCATTACGTGAACAATGCGCCTGGCAATCTCGGCTGTATCATCGGCGTCTTTTTCCTTGATAAGACGTCCCATAAATGCTCGGACTGCAAACTGGCCCTCGTCGAATGCAATCGTGATTCCCCCCGAATCACTTTCTGGCACCTGGTTTATGTTTGCCTGGAAGTTAAAACGAGAAAAAAGATTGTTCAGATTGAACGTTCCCACCTTGACTATCATATTGCCCTCCAGATCATAAGAGAAAAACACTATCCGCGATCCTGCTAATTTCATTATATAAAAATTGATGTGCTATACAACACCTTTCGTTTTCTGTGTTTTTCTTTGTTAGTAGTTCAATATAATCACAGTATTTTTGTTCCGCGGCGGAACAAAATGCCCCGCATTCCCTCTCCGTGGTCGACTGTTTAAGTCATTTTTAAGTCGAATTTAAGTCGAATTTAAGTCGGTCGCATATCATCTTGTTGTATTATCAACTTTATAAATCGAAAATACTGTCTTTTTGGACAAGTAGATTTACAGGGGAGAGAAATACATTGAGCGGTACAGCCAAGATCGTAACCTTCACATCCAGGAAAGGGGGAGTTGGTAAAACTGTGTGCACCACCCTTCTAGCTCGTTACTATGCAGAAGTGGAGGGAATGCAAGTGATTGTGGTTGATTTCGATGCAAGCTGTGGAGTCACATCGATCTTTTATGCTCAGCCCTTCGAAGAGGAAGACCTGAGCATTGTCGATCTCCTGCAGCTGCATGAAGACAATCAGGATGTTCAGGATGCTTTTGCTGAAGCGCTGATCGAAACAGGAATGGAAAATTGTTCTCATTGGGCGCAGAATGGGGGAAGGATCTATCTGCTTCCTTCTAAAGAGACGCTTGACCAGGCTATAGTTCAGGCCGATCCGTATGCATTACGGGAAGTCCTGACAAGCTTTGACCTGCCAGACAATTTCATCATCCTGGTTGATACAGGCCCGGAGCATAAGAATGTCTTAATGGGGGTGAGTGCAGCGGACATCGTGTTTCTCCCCATGATGTTCAGCAGACAAGACATTTATCCGGCCGTGGATACACTGCGTGTCGTCATCAAGGAGCAGCTGCTTAATGGCAGGGCCGTATTAGGGGGACTGGTCATCAACGACTATGGCGACACGCAGTGGGAGCAGGAATATGCAGACAAATTCCGGAAGTTGTTCCTGAGTTTCAGAGATAATTACGGACTGGTCACTTCTGCTGATGACATCTATGTGAAGCTAAAGCGTTCTAAGATCATCAAGCGCGGCAAACATATGGACTGGTCCTTTAAAGATGATTTCAAGGGAGCAGCACAGAAAATGGCTGCCGCTGTTCAAATCCAACCAGAATTATCCCTGGGGGTATTCTAGTGGAAGCAACAAGGTTTACCACCGCCATGAAAAAGGCTGATCAGGATCTCCAGCAGACTGCCAGGTCAAAAAGCTCCAGCTCAAAAAGAACGCTGACCAACCTCGATCGCTTTGCCCCAAAGATCACCTTTGTGCTTTTTGATGAGATCACAGAGAACAGCCCAGTCCAATCCAGAACACGGATCTTTGATGTAGATCACTACCCAGAAGATAAGGAGCTCTACGAATCGATTAAAGCCAGAGGTGTAATCACTCCCATCGTTATTAGAGATCTGAACACTGTACAATCCGGTATCCAAAAACGGGGAGAGCGTGCATTTGCGTTGATCGCTGGCCATAGGCGCATAGAAGCAGCAAAGCTGGCCGGCTTGAAAGGAGTGCCGGGAATCCTGGCTCGTGACGAGGACGATCATGACCTGATGACCCTGGCTGAGAATATGGGCAGAAGAGAGCTGAGCAGCTACGAGCGCGCTGTGGCGATCCATTCTCTCAAAGAGGGTCGCGGGTTCACGATCAGGAAAACAGCAGGGGCGACAGGCTTGTCTAGCACTACTGTAGCGAGAATGATTTCAGCTTTTAGTGCTCCCGAGAAATTACAGGAGATGTGGAAAAATGGCTCGTTGACCGTTACCACACTGGAGGTGTTGAAAAAGCATTGGGACAAATTTGAGGGAGATTTATCAAAAACAACTTTAGCAAAAGTAGAAAAGATCTCCAAAGGGGATGCTAAAGACCTGTGTGCCCAGCTGGACACAGGCACAGAGCTTGAGCCGGCATTGCAGTCCATTGGGATTATTGAACAGGTCAAAGCAAAGCTAGAAACTACATCTATAAACACTCAAAAGAATCAGACTGCCAGTACTGCCAGTAAGGGCGATAAAACCTTTAAAAGTGAACAAAAAGAGGCTATCATTAAGGCATTAAGGGGTGTCTTTCCTAAAATCAAAGCAGGGCAATTAAACACGCTATTTGACCTTGCCATCGCCAACAACGCCAAAGATATCGAGGTCCTGTGGGCAGCAGCCCTGTACGTGTCCCGGGGGGGAAAGCTGGACCGGGCCTTGGGCGATACCCTCAAGATGCTGCAGGACAGAAGGATACGCTCCTTGCTTGCCCGCGAGGTTAAGCTGATGAGGCAGGTTTCCAGTCAGCTGCAAAGCCTGAAAAGAGGAGACAAAGAAGTGAAGCATTTCCTGCAGGCCATATTTGCTGGAAGTTGAAATGGGCCATATTTCTGTTGCTGAACACCTGGAAAGCATGACTGAAGCTGCTCCCCCACCCTGGATGATGGAGCTGGGGGAAATGCTGCGGGAGATCGAAGAATTGGACAGCGCGCTGGCGGCATCCATGGCTTACGATCTGGCCCGGGATCCCGATAATGCCCAGGCCCTCCATCAACTCATCCAGGGATACCGGTCCATGAGCGCTATTCTAGCCTCTAATAACTTGACATCCTCGCAGGCCCATACCATCCTAAAGACTATCCACAACATCGGTATGAAATTATTAGATTTATCTTCGGCCCCATACAGCTTTCAAACGAATGGGTTATATGACGTAGAAAAGGAGAAATGATCCATGGTTAACCGACGATTACTTTTCATTGGCGCCTTGATCGCAATCATCTTTGGTGGAGCCATCTTCTGGCTTTCTTTCGTATCGGGTGCAGAGCCGCCTGTAGAAGTCCTTGCTGCCCGAGAAGATATCTATGCCGGCACAAGGATCAATGATATCCCCGATGATGTTCTGGCCAGGATCCCCATGTCTGGAGATGAGCTCCTTCTGAGCTCTTATTTGACTGAACCAGTCTGGCTGCAGATCCAGAGCGCTGGCGGCATTGTGGTTAAAGATATCTATCAGTATGAGGCGGTTCCCCTATCGGCACTGGCGTCAGACGGGAATCCCCGGGCTGTAGATATCCCGCGCCTGGGCTTGACCGATCCCGACCTGGTTGTTGTATCGCTGACCAATGTAAGCGTGCCCAGCGGGATCAGGATTGGAGATCTTGTTGACCTGGTAGTAGCCGTGGAAAATGTACAGGAACAAGCATTTACAATCGTGCAACCCCAGGTAGTAGATTTTCTGGACGAGCCTGTAACGGACGATTTGGGAACTGCTCCGCTGATCACTCCTACCCCCACCCCAACGCCAACACCCACGCCTGTACCTCAGACCTATCCATTGGCCAAGGTTATCGTGATGAATGCCAAAGTAGCGGCGGTAACACGCGAAGCCAGCTTTGCGTCAGGTGGAGACAGCATAGTCCTGGGGGAGATCACCGGTGTGGACGTGATCATCCCCAGGGAAGCCCAGGAGTTCGTGATGATGTCTGATACAGCTGGCGCTCTTGGCTTGTCTCTGCTCTCCCCCATGGTTGAAGAGGATGATGAGAGTGGTCCCACGCTGGGTGCAGAATTCCAGGATCTGTTGGATCTCTTTGACGCAGACCGCGAAGAGCTGCTTGATTCAGAGTAAGAACATCGGCGAGCAGAATGCATCGCTATAAAGGAAAACTTCTATGGATGAAGAAACCACTTTAGAACCTGAAGTCCAGGGAAAAGCCCATTATGAAGGGATCCTGGTAGCCCGGCCCAAGGTCATTGAGGGCCTGGCGGCTCCCTTCCAGAGAGGCGAAGAAAAACCCATCATCGTTACCTTGTCAGTAAGTACCTTCGACGTGGAACAAATAGCCAATATCCTGCCGTCCACCGGGGCAGACTTCTTGATGGTTGACTTCCACATGGATGATGCAACAGTCGAAAATGTCTACCGGATCCGGGAAATAGTAGACTACCCTGTCTGCCTGGTTGGTCTGGTCGAACCGGCAACCAATAAAGCGGACGTGATTGCGGATGCGGGACTGGATGTGATCTACAACATCCCTTTCACACCGGCGATCATTCATAGGATCACAAGGAATCTGCCCGGGATCATCAAAGATACCCAGAAGAACTGGGGCAAAGGAGCCTGGAATGTATCTCCGGATATGATCCGTCAGGCTGCCAAAACGGCCGGCGGTGCTCCCTGGGAAAGACAGCGCATCGGCGTCTGGTCGCCAAAGGGGGGTGTAGGAAAAACCTTCCTGGCGACGGAATTATCCGTTGCTCTGTCTAGTATTGGGGGCAGATCCTGTGCTGTGGTCGATGCCAATATGAATGGCGGTCATGTCAAGCTTAGATTGGGATTTGATGAATACGGCAGGCAGCGCAGTATCGTAAACGCTGCTAATATTTTCCGCCTGGAGGGCGGGCCAGGGAATCCCGATGCGATCAAAAAAGCGCTCAGTGAAGAGATGTTCATCAAGGTCGGAGGGCAAGGCAATCTCCGAATGCTGGCCGGTGTCGACAGTATGATCGAAGCCCAGCACGATGCCCTGGCAACCGAAGCGGGCTACCAATTTGCCCAGGATATGATGGAGCACCTCAGGCGCCATTTTGAGTTTGTCGTGGTCGACCTGGGATCCAGCACCAATGTAGGCGTGCACAGGGGCGTGCTGATCAAACTGGATACCGTGCTGATCGTAGCCGAACCAGGGTTGACAAGTATCAATGATTCCAGGACGGGCGCAAACCTCCTGGAACAAATTGGCATTCCACGAGAAAACATCAAGCTTGTGGTCAACAAATGGCTGCCGGATGTAGGATTGAGCATCAAAGCGGCCAGCGCGAACGCCAACCTGTCCGTTGCCGGCCTGATCCCGTTTGATGCATCGGGGAACGTCACCCGGGCAGAAAATGAGGGTGTTTCATACGTAGCCAAACACGCCTCAAGCATGAGGAATCCACCTCATACCAGACAGACATTAGACGGCTTGGTAGAGGTCGCTTCACGTTTCTATCCACCGATCGGCTTTGCCTGGAAGCAGCGTAAGGGAAGTACAAGGAAATCCGGGTTCTTCGGAGGCATATTGAAAAATGGCTGAGGATAAAAAGAAACCTGAAGAGAAGATCAAGTTTGAGACCATGGTCTTTGAGGGAGACAAACGGGCCCAGGTAGACAGCAATACAGGGTTTCAGTTGGCTCTGGAGTCCTTGAGAACCAAGCTGAGCGAACGATTTTCGTCTCTACAGCTGCAGTCTGGCGGCAAAGAGCTCAAGGAAGAGGCCGGAAAAATCGCAGCAGAAGTCCATAAAGACTATCTGGCCAAAGCGACCCGGGAGAACCTGCCTCCTCTGATATCTTCCAGGGACGAGTTTGTCAAAAAAGCTCTTTCCTATACTTTTGGTTTGGGCCCAATTGATCACCTGCTGGAAGACGAGACCATTGAGGATATCGCCATCAATGGTCCGGAGGAGGTGATGATCTACAGGGACGAATGGGAACGAACTGATATCACCTTCCCTGACAAGGCAACCCTACTCAATGTGCTCAACACAGCTCTGGCCAAGGCGGAAAGAACGGTCAACCGCATTAAGCCCATTGTGGATGCGGCGATCGACTACAACCGCTTCAGTGTGGTGGTACAGCCCATTGCCAAACCGGATCCCACGGCAGTGATCCGGATACCCCGTCATGCGGGGATAGATCTCGTGGACCTGGTCAAGCCCTGGCGTGTCCAGAAAGCCAAAAAGGATCCCATAGCAGCTGAGCAAGCTGTCAATAATTCACCCCTGCCAGATTATCCAGATCTAGCGTTGAAAAATATCCTCAATAAAGAGCTGGCTGCCTACCTGCATGGCGCAGTCATGGCCGGCCTATCGATCGCGGTGATGGGTCCAACTGGCGTGGGGAAAACAGCTTTGATCACCGCTCTGGGACGATGTTTACCGATTGATGCCCGGGTCCTGATCATTGAAGACACACCTGAGATCCGACTCTATCCAGATACAGATCTGCCCAATAACGTGCTCACGTTGCAGACCCGTCCGCCATCCCTGGAGGATGTTCCCGAGATCACCCAGGCGGACCTGGTGAAGCTGGCCTTGAGGCAGCGTCCGGACGCCCTTACATTATCCGAGGCGCGCGGGAAGGAGATCTTCGACCTGCTCAACGCTCTCTATACGGGACACAAGAACGGATTGACCACCTTCCATGCTTACGGCTTGCACGAAATGTACAGCCGGCTATCGATGATGGTATCTCAAAGTGAAAGGGGAAGACACCTGAGGATGCGTCATGTGGCCCAGATCATCTCCACGGCTTTGGATATCGTGGTTGTCCTGGAAAAGGAAGGAGAGACCAGACGAGTGCGTGCTGTGGGTGAGATGTCTGGAGAGGTCAGTCTGGAAACCAGAGATCCAGAACCAAAGATCGACATTATTTTTGAATACTCGGGAGGCAGATCCCCCAAGCTGAACGGACCTTTAAGGGATTCTGCTCATACCCAGAGATTTATTGAAGCCGGTGTGCCGGACTGGGTGTATAAGGCATAAGGAGAAAAGACTTCTATGTCCACAGGATTACTTACCAACATCTTGCTATCCGGAGGGTTAGCCATAGGGATCTTTATCGTCTTTATGGCTTATGCCAACGTCAGAGCCAGGTATAGCGGATCTGCTAGACTCCGAAACCTCATGCAGGCAGAAGAAGAAGCTGGCTCTGTCATTCCAAGACCCCATATGGGGCTCAGGGGTTTTTCTGAAACCGTCCAGGTCTTCGGCCTGGATCGGGCGATCAAGCAGGCCGATCTGCCTGTTTCAAAAACCAGTTTTATTCGCATTGGCATTATTGGATTCCTGGGTGGTTTTGCCCTCTTCTACACCATGCTGGGGGGGATCATCACGGCCTTGTTTGCCGGCTTGATGATCGTCTTGCTTTATATCAGATGGCTGTTTATGAGAAGGGACAGGCTGGCCATGGAATATGAAGAAGCCCTGGCAGATGCTGCAGCATCCATGGCTGTTGGTGCCAAGCTGGGTGGAGGTACTGCTCACGGAGCGATTTCCAACGCGGCTCAATACGCTCCGGGCATGGTTGCTCATGACTTAGAAATGGTCGCCAGGCGACTTGTTCAGGGCGAAGATCTGGCCACTGCTTTTCAGCCAGTCCAGCTGCGCAGGCAGTCCCCCATGCTCAACATTCTGGTCAACACCCTGATAAGCTGGGACCGTTTCGGATCGGAGCGCCCCCTGGAGGAGGTGCTGGAACCGCTCACCGAAACCATCCGCGAAAATGCGTCAACCAGGAAAAAGGCAACCGCCGATCTTACCGGCGTCAGGACACAGATGCATGTGCTGGCTGTAGCACCCTTTGTGCTGGCGGCTTTGATGCGATTCTCATCACTGGACTATGCTCGTTTCTATGCCAGCTTCTGGGGTGAGGTCACCATGATGGGCGCGTTCCTGCTATCAGTGATCGGCGTGGTGATCGGCGAACGAATGCTGAATGAGGTCAACCAGATCATGAACCTGGGAGGAGAGGAATAATATGGCCGCACTGGGTATTGGTACACTAGCTATTCTTTCCGGGCTTGTTGCACTGGGTATCTTTTTAGCGTTTGCTGCCTTTGCCATTCCTCCTGTGATGGGAAGGCGGGTCATTGAAGAAGACGGGCGCAGGCGCATAGGTTCTATCGCCGAAGCACAGGTTCTTTCTGCAGTGGCTGCGGACGTGGGCCGGATGTTTGACAGGGAAAAAGGCGATATCGATAAACTGATCATCAAATCTGGATATGTTTATCAAACGGCAGAGGAATACTACGCCCGCAGGATCCTTGGTGCGATTGCATATGCAATCCTTGCAGGCGCATCAGGTTTTATATTGGACCTGGGGTTCATAATTACTGCATTATTAGTAACAGTGGGTTTGCTCTACGGCTTTACTACGCCGGCAAGAAAAGTTCAGCAGACAATCAGAACTCGAAGGGAGCGGATCCAGGATGAGATGGGGTTTGGGCTCGAACAGTTGGTTAACTTGCTTAATACTGGCACCAGCCTCAGTGATGCCCTGGCCCAGATGAAGGATTTTGGTTTGTTTGGGAAGATCTGCGATACGGTATCCTCCGGTCTGCAGACCAGCAAACCAATCGATAACATAGTCATAGATGTGCTCAACTCTGTGCCGGCACCTGGCCAGCTGGAAGAATTCCTGGCGCTCGTAAAACAGAGCCAGGTAGGAGGACAGGTGCAAACGGGCGCCATGCGAACCATGGCCCGAATGCTGCGCCAGCGCCTTGCCAACCGCATTATGGAAAAAGGAGGTCAGGCAAAGGTCAAGGCTACCCTGGTCAACACAATGGTGATCGTCATGGCTTCTTTGATCATTATAGGAGTGCCGGGCCTGGTCCTGTTCATGAGCATCGGGTTCTTCTAAGCGGTTCCAATTGGACGAGCCCTTGACAAACAGCTTTTTCACTGGAATAATGCTTTTCAACAATTGTTGAAAAGGTGGTTTATAGTGAAAATCAAGAATCTTGAACAAAAGGGGCGTGAAGCTTTGTTGGATTGCCTCAAGGGTGTTCCTTTCCTGGACTACCCTCGAGATGTCACCCGTATCTATGACAAGAGGCCTGATCTGGTGCTCCGCCTCGTGAACCAAGTCGATAAAACCCCTTACTTGCTGGTTGCGGAGATCAAGGACAGTGGTCAGCCGCGTTTCATCAAGGAGGCGGTAAATCAACTGAAGGTCTACCAAAACGAGATGGGCGGTGTTTCCTACGGTGTAATTCTGGCTCCTTATATCTCGGAACGATCCGCTCAGATTTGCAAGGAAAACGCTGTGGGGTATGTGGATTTAGCTGGCAACTGCTATCTTTCTTTTTCCTCGGTATTTATTCAAAGAGCAGGCAACCCCAACCCCTACTCTCAAGACAGGGAACTTCAATCCATTTTTTATCCCAAATCTGAACGCGTCTTACGCGCGCTGCTCAATGCTGGTCCCAAGGAGTGGCTGACAGAGGAACTGGCGAAAGATTCAGGCGTCAGCCTGGGGCAGGTATCGAATGTCAGAAAGTACCTGGACAATCAGGATTGGCTGGACAAAGAGTCAAAAAGGCTGCTGCTGAGCAAACCGTTTGAGCTCCTAAGTGCCTGGACCAAGAATTACTCGTTTCGAAAAAATGATGTCCTGGAATATTATTCCTTGCTGAGTCCGCCAGAAACCGAAGCGCTGTTATCCAGGGCCAGTCAGGAGCTGGGCCTCCGGTTGGGATTGACTGGATTCTCGGGTGGTTCTCGGTATGTGTCCACAGTCCGCTACCAGCGCGTGATAGCTTATCTTGAGGATGGCTTTGAGAGCCTTGCAAACAGCGCTGACCTCAAATCAGTCACCAGCGGCGCTAATGTCATGCTCCTAAGACCCTATGACAGCGGTGTGTTTTATCAATCCCGGGTGATTGGCGGGGATTCAGTTGTTTCGCCCATTCAGGCCTATCTAGATCTGAATTCTTACAAAGGCCGGGGCGAGGAAGCTGCTCAGGCCATTTTAGACCAGGTGATTCGAGAAATATGGTAACCAAAAGCAATTACACCTCAGATGGCGTTCAGGCAGCAAAATCCGTGATGCTTGAGCTTCACAGAATCCATGGCGAATACGCAGATCACATCGTTGTGATAGGCGGGTGGGTCCCAGAACTGTTAATCTCCCAGAAAGCAGAACCGCATGTAGGCAGCATGGATGTTGATCTGGCAATCAACCATTGGTCCATTCCCAAGGGTGGATATAAGACCATCCTGGAATTACTAAAAGACCATGAATATTTCCCGGGGAAACAACCCTTTATTTACCACAGAACCGTTACCGTCGGCAGCAAAGAAGTGACCGTTCAGGTAGATTTCTTGGCCGGGGAATACGAAGGTACTGGCAAATCCCACCGCACACAGAAGGCCCAGGACCTCCGCCCGAGAAAAACACGGGGGGCAGACCTTGCGTTTGAGAACCCAGAAATTCTAACCCCGGAATGCGTTTTGCCTGGAGGAGGAAAGGACAAAGCAAAAATACGGGTGTCATCAATCCCCGCTTTTTTGATCATGAAGGGGTTCGCGCTTGGTGACAGACTTAAAGAGAAGGATGCCTATGATATAGCTTATTGCTTACGAAACAGCGCCGGGGGCCTGGATCAAATTATTAGAGATCTAGAACCTCTCGTTGGCAACACGCTAGTCCAGGAGTCTCTGAATATTTTGAGCGAAAAGTATGCCGATACGGATACTGTTGGCCCCGTCCATGTCGCAAACTTTCAGGAAATTACTGACGCAGATGAACGCGAACTAGTCAAACGAGATGCATATGAGCGGGTCCAAGCTTTACTCAGAGGATTGGGCAAGGAATAAAACATGGTCAACGTCAACAAGTTTGGTTGTAATGAATATCCACCTGCTTAGCGTCTCAAGTGAAAAGAACTTGAACAGGAACGCATCAAAATCGGATATGTTTCGAGTAACCAGCGTATATCCACGACCTGAAGATATTGCGGCAAACAAGGAATCAATCGGCAGGATGTGCACGCCTACCGTGATTGCGCTGAGAAATAAGCTCTACGGTCCAACGGAATCCACCGCCTGGATGACATTATGATCGGGATGTTGCGCTGCCAGTTCAAAAACGCCGCTTGTGTCCGGGATGTAATTCATAGCTCAACATCCTTTGGGAGTGATTTGTCGCGCTCAAGGTCCAGCTCTACCCTTACAAGGGGCGATGTTCTGAAAAAGTCTACGATACCTAACTCAGATTTCTTCAAGCGGTTGTACTCATCCATGGAAAGGACCACAACAACTTCCTCCCCTCTGCGCGTGACCACCTGCGGGCCCTGGGCCAGCGCTTTGTCGATCACCTCGCTGAATTTATTCTTTGCCTCATATAAAGTCCACAAACGTGCCACGGCCGCCCTCCTATCCATGCTATCTAGAATATATATTATGGACAAATCAAAACTAAGCCATAGGCATCCGGTACGGGGGCTGATGTGCTAATAATTCCTTCAGGTTAAATGGTACCTTGATATGAATAACAAATCTTATTGGATTGCGCTGATTTTAATAATGGCCATGGCTAGCTGTGGTTTTTTCCACCAGGCAAAAGCCGGCCAAGACCCACCCGTCGGCCTCTATACAGTTATCAATCTGCCACTGGAAGATCTTCCCCAATACAGCCCTGGTTTTTTTTATAACCCCAAAATTGCCGAATATTCGAGCGGCGCGAGCCTGCAGGTATTATATGTGCTAAAGGATCCTCGTGACGTACCCCTTATGCGGTATGGCTATTGGGACCGGGCGAGGAGCTTGGCGGTCGGGCCTAATGACAAAATCTTGGGAGATACCGATTACTCCGAAACGCTGGGCGCTATCTTAGATCTCGACCCCATAACGATTAACGTGTATGTCAGGGTTTGGGCACCGGATAATGCCTCATCACCGGATCCTCTTTTTTGGGGTGATGAATGGGGGGAAAGGCCAAGCCTTGTTGTTGCTGGTGATGGCTTAGATATGAACCAGTTCGGAGGAACGTACGGCCTGAGCTGTGCTGTCCCTGAATATGCAACAGGACAAAACCCTTACCCGGCAATGCTGGATGCCGGCATTGCCGGAGGGGATGCGGTAGACGAGGAAGGGATCTACGATCCCAGAGCGTATGCCCCTCCCCTGCCCTGGTATCCGTATGAGGAAGCGGTGCTGCAGCCAGGAGAGACGAGAGAGGGGTGGATCAGCTGCATGGCCCCAGATGTTCCCCTTGATGAGATCGCGGTCATGGCAAGACATCCATACGCCGAAGCAGCCCAAACCACCCCAGAGCCCGCTCCAACATTTGAGGTAAACGAAGCCGAAAATCCAACCGCAGAAGAAGAGTGTGTTCAGGTGGAAAGCTTTGATGACCCAGAGTGCCTGGAAGCCGAGTGCTGTACGGTCATATTGGTGCCGGACTCCACGGAAGAGGCCCTGGTTTTAACCGAATCTGCCATGGACGCGACCGACGCCGATGTTAGCAGGTCTGATGCTTTGCAAGAGACACCTTATTCCTCGACCGTTGCCTGGAGTTTCGACCGGGTTCGAAATATACCCGAGAACGGAATCACGATAAAGAATGTCGGATTGACGCTTAAAGATGGCTCAGGACAGGAAATTTCAGAGCAAGGAACAGTGATTATCTATTCAGCCCATGTAACAAGAACAGAAACCCCTCCTGGCATCTTCACGCCAAATAGCCTGGGGTATAAATTTCATTTCGTCTCCCGGCTTAAGGTGGAACCGAATTCATTATCCATAGAAGATGTTGATGGCTATGAACTTCAGGGTATTGATTTGGACATAGAGGTATATAGGGGTGCAGGCGATCCTGATAGAGAAGCCATACTGGTTCAGTATGAATATAAGCTTGAGGAATTTAACAAGGCCGGATCTCCTTTCGAAGGGTATGCACGCATTGCCTTGTCGCCAAATAGCTTTGCTGGTTTTGGGGATGGCGATGAACTGCCACTATCACTGTGGTTCTCGGTAACAAACGGAGAGCAGCTACCTGGAAACCGCTACAAGTATCCTGCTGCCGGATTGAACATTAGGAGCTATAGTCTCGAATCACGAACAACCATGTGTGATGTTGTAGATTGTCAAGAAGTCACTGATCCAACTGAAGATATCACACAGGTACGTACTGTTCCTGTCTTTTGTCGTGGAGAGTGGGCAAATAACTTCACATTAAGCGGCATGCGCGCTGAAACAGTGGATTTCTTTGGGGTTCCTCCGGGACTGGTCACTTATCCAGATGTCTGGGCTCATTCGTCTGTATTTAACTACAGTCCAGAAATTTGGTTTTTTGAAGGGGAGTTATTAGGGGGACTAACACCTTGGTGGTTTGACGGTCATGAGGCATGGGAATTTAGAAGATCCACACAGCTAGAGGGAACCATAATAGACGAGGATAATGGGAATTACCTGGATGTTGAAACACTGTTTCTTCCACTATATGATCAGCTAAAAAATCAAAGAACATACTATGCAGAGGTTGATGAAAGAGTGATTGGGCATGGCTGGATGCCAGGAGCAATATCTCAGGGGTTTGTTATAGCCGGCGAACCAGTAGAGAAAACATCGTTCCAAAACAAGCTGTTCATGTTCCAAGCCGAAGGTCCTATTTGGACGCGGTCGTGTTCAAGGCCTTTGATCGCAAATCACGGGCAGCTGGGACTATACTCCTCTGGTATAAGCAGCGCTAGTGTCACTAATAGCGAAGAACATGTAATGACAAATATATTTCCTGGTATGGAATACCCCTTATCTATGCCAAGGATCACTGGAGATCTATACAGTATCGGAGAGATAGGGGATAAGGCTTTTGGTTACACATTTATGCCCACTGAAGTAGCTGTCGTGCCGGGCAGAGCAGAAAGTTCCGTTGTCTATGTCAGGGAAGAAAACAAATTTTACCCTGCGAGCGAAAAGGTTAACACCAACAATGAGGCTTTTTTCAGGAGTGTAAATGCTGAAATAATACCCCCTGGAAACTCTCTGGTTT
>Ga0209834_10000187_pt1 | contig 37674 bp, 36 predicted proteins | sample Mar14236cmmetaG_FD_184134 | JGI IMG/M metagenome (GOLD analysis project Ga0209834, IMG submission 184134) | Marine hydrothermal vent microbial communities from Guaymas Basin, Gulf of California to study Microbial Dark Matter (Phase II) - Marker... ... | reverse complement strand
TGGAAAATTGGTTCTCCCCCAATTTGGACAAGGACGGAGATGGCATCCCTGAGCTAACACATCCCTGGATATTGGGTCTGGCTGGATCGAATACTGCTGTTGTTTTGCGTTCTGCAAGCAGTTTTCTTCCCTATCCATACCTAGAATCTCCCGGTCTGGGTGCCCTTTTGTATAATGACCTCTGCAAAATTGATGATCTAGCAGAAGTTGCCGGATTCATTTACGATTTTAACTTTCTAGAGAAAAGAGAAACCATCTTGAACTTCCTGCAGGAATCCTGGAACCCAGAGAAAGGAGAATATCAAAATCGTGACAGCCGCAGTCATGCAGCTGTAAACGGATTTAATATAATCGATGAACTACAGTCGGGATTGAATATCCTTCGGGTAGATTTTCCGCAGCCTGCCCGGATCGGGATCATTCACCACAGATCAACTGCAGACCGCCTGCCAGAAGATTACAGGGTCATCTGCCACGGCCTAGACTGGCATGGAAATTACCGGATCGAAGAACTTTCCTCGGTGAATTTTATCTGGGGAGAAAAGTTTGATTTGGGAATCTCTGAAAGTATCTATTCAAAACTAGATTATTGTATTCTGAAAGGGGAAGGCCAGAAGGGGAAATTCAGCCTGGTGGTTCCCTCGACTGCGAATAAAGACATCACCCAGGCCCTGCCCTTCTGGGCAGGCATTGTGCCAGACGATCAAACCCGGGATTTTATTGAGAACCTGCTGCTGGATCCAAACCGGTACTGGTCCCCTTATGGTTTCTGTACTTCTCCGGATATCGGAGAAACATCTATTCAGCTTTTCTGGAATCTACTCCTGGGGCAATCTTTACAAGAACATGGCAGGAGTGAGCAGGCGGCAGAGCTGATCGGACGCTGGATGGCTGTTATCATTCCTGCTTTTAAACGATCAGGATGTTCATTCCCAGGCTATCGAGTCAACACTGGAGAGGGAATTGGTTTAAAAGATAGCCTGGAATCTCTTTTCCCGGTGAGATTCTTTCTGCAGGTGCTTGGGGTAAATTTTTTCCAGGATGGCCGACTCACGATAGCAGGAAAAAACCCCTTTCCCTGGCCTGTCACACTAAAGTATAAAGGTTTGAAAATAATACGGGAAAGTGGTCAAACAACTATCATCCGATCAGGGAAAGAGACTCTTATTCTTACTGATACAGATCTATTCCAACTTGATCTCGACTAAGCGCTTTCGATGAATTTTTCAGCCTGATAAATTTCCACATCCAGGTGGTTATCCTTCCAGGCTGCTTGATCCAGTCCCATTTTCAGACACAATCTCCCCAAAAACAGCTCTGGTTCTGCCAGCTGCTCCCAGACCTGGGGGAGAAAAGTGGCTCTTCTGGAATTTTGCCTGAGGATCACTCCATCGATCCCTGGCCGTAATTTATTCAGCAGGTCATCCGGGGTAGAATACTCCAATCTTTCCGGGTTGGTCAAACGGGAGACTTCAATTTTCAGAACAGGAAACTCATCAAGCGTGAGCCCTGGAAAACGAGGGTCATGAAATGCAGCCCCAACAGCTCTATCCTGGACATCTTTGATCAACGGCTGGGATGCTTCGATGGATCCGATACAGCCCCTCAAGACCCCATTCATGGTCAAAGTTACAAAACATGCCCCTATTTTAGTTATGCCAGGGGAGTAATCGTCCAAATTAATGGGGGGATCAACTTCCCCGTTCAGGTGGTTTTCAATTGCTTGGCGGGCTATCTTGAGAAGGATCTGGCCTTCCCGGGGAGTAAGTTTTTTGGTCATAATCTTGCACCTTAATAAGACGTCAACTTTATGGAATTTGGGCCTTTTTGGGGCTAAAATCGATCAAAAATTAATAAAAAAGATCAATTCTGCCCCATTTTAAGCCTATTATTAGCCTGTTAAGGGTATCCTGGCAGCTATATTTTACTGTTTCTATACGAAAAGTACGGTAAAATTAAACTGGATTCTGGAATGCCTTTTATCAGTATTATAACGGAATGAAACCACAAATTGATCCTCACGGAAGTCAGCCGGCCAACGGAATGGTGAGTAAAACCACCAAAGGTATACTCAACGTTTTACTGGCTGCCATCCTCTCCGCTACATTATTTACCGCTCTGCCCGCTACGGGCATCGGGTTAAATTCATCTCCCTTCCAGTCTAGAAATGGCAGCGGGGAAGGTGCTAACGCGGCAACTCCCCAGATAAGCCTGCATGTCGGATTGGTGGTTGGCCATTGGGGCCATGGCGATGACGTAGGCGCAGTCTGCTCCGAAAGCCTGGGAGGTTTTAAGGAAGTGGATATCAATTACACCATCGCTGATCTAACCCGCCAATATCTGGAAGCCGAAGGTGTCCAGGTTGATATGTTAAAGGAATTTGATTCACACCTGGATGGATACATCAGTAATGCCCTGATCTCCATTCATGCCGATACCTGTGAATATATCCCAGAATTAGGGACCGGGTTTAAAATTGCTGAAGCAGCGGATAACAAACGCCCTGAGCAGGCCGCCCGCCTGATGGCCTGTCTCAAAAACCGCTATGGCGAAGCTACTGGTTTAAGGTATGACCACCGCATCACAGATGATATGACCAGCTACCATGCCTTTGGAGAGGTAGATCCAAATACTCCTGCGGTAATCATCGAAACCGGATATATGAATCAGGACCGGGAACTGTTAACTCAAAACCCAGCCCTTGTCGCTCGCGGTATCACAGCTGGAATTATGTGCTTCCTGAACCGGGAAGTGATTTCACAAGAATAAATATGTCCCAAAAATTGCCAGAAGCTGCATTCGAAGCATTAAATGAGGCCAAGTACGCCCTAAATAGAGGCGAACTTCAACGGGCCCGGCGTCTGGCGTTAAAAGCGGTCAAGCTGGCACCGGATTTTGAAGAACCCTGGTTATACCTGGCATCAGTCTCATCCCCGGAAGCCAGTATTTCTTATCTAAAAAGAGCTTTGGAAATTAACCCTGCCAGCATCCAGGCAAAAAAAGGCATGCATTGGGCCATTCAGCGTTTCAGGAAAACAAATCCTGGTCAAAAACCTAAACGCGTAAAGCTGCCTGTTTCCATCGCCAAAGAAGCCCTGACATCTATCAAGCCAGCTATTCTATCGTGGTCCACAATTGCCGTGATCCTGATCGGTGTATTGCTGATCTGGCTCTGGACCCCGAAATTCTCATTTGCCCTGCCCAACTTCCAAGCCACAGCCCAAACGACTCTGTCTGCCCAGGAGAATGTTCGCAAGGTCACATATACACCCACACCGACCAATACCCCGACCCCTACCCCAACGCCGACCAATACACCAACTCCCACCATCACGCCGACTCCCAAACCGACTCCGGTGCCAAATACTTATCCTTCTTATATCAAATCAGTCTTACCTTCCGGCGTTTACCCGGATGAACGCTGGTTTGATGTCAACTTATCAACCCAGCGCATGTATGCCTATGACGGCGATAAATTGATCAAGACCTTTATAGTTTCAACCGGTCTTCCTGGTACGCCAACCGTCACCGGACGTTTCCGGGTATATGTCAAATACACCTCAACTCTAATGGCCGGCCCCGGTTATTATCTCCCCGGAGTACAGTGGACCATGTACTTCTATAATTCCTATGGCATTCACGGTACATACTGGCATAATAATTTCGGTTATCCCATGAGCCATGGCTGTGTAAATATGAGAAATGAAGACGCCGAATGGTCATTCAATTTTGCCAGCGTGGGAACACTGGTTAACATCCATTACTAAATATGAGCCAGAAATTCAGCAGGAAGGACTTCTTGAATCTAAGCGGGATGGGGGTTGTCAGCTTGATTGGCAGCCAATTGAACCCTGTCCTGAATATATACGCCGGCCAGCAAGGAAGAGTTATTTACGAGCGGATCTATACCTACAAAGAACCCTCTTTTGACAGTGAGCGCGTCCGGATCCATTGGAAAGATTCAGTCTTTCCTATCAGCAATGTTGTGCTTGGTAATGGCGAACCAGAACACAACCGGATCTGGTATAAGGCTGGCACTGGAGGATACGCCCACTCTGGGGGTGTTCAGCCGGTTCGGACAGATCCAAATCCCATTATCTCTGATATTCCTGAGGGAGGACTGCTGGCGGAGGTCACAGTCCCTTATACAGATGCCCTCTGGACCCCTGGCGAACGCTATCACGTAGCTTACCGCTTTTATTATGAGACCACCCATTGGATCAAAGGACTGGTAAATGGACCAGACGGCATCCCTTATTATCACATCCTGGAAGACAAATGGGACCTGGATTATTATGTCCCTGCCGCCCATTTACGGATTATCCCTGAAAGCGAACTGAGTCTGATTTCTCCGAACGTCCCCAGCATTTTCAAGCGCATAGAAGTCCATACTAAAACCCAAACAGTGATCGCATTTGAATATAATAAACCGGTGTATATGGTCAAAGCCGCAACCGGCGCTGATTTCAGCACTGGTAAATACCTCACCCCTGCAGGGCATCATATCACAAACTACAAACGCCCCTCCCGGCATATGGCAGCAGGCAACCTGGCCTATAATGGTTATGACCTGCCGGGGGTACCCTGGATCATATACATCACCGAAAGCGGAATTGCTTTCCACGGCACGTACTGGCATAACGATTTCGGGAAAGCCCGCAGCCACGGTTGTATCAACCTGCCGTCAAAAGCTTCAAAATGGCTCTACCGCTGGACTTTACCAAGCGTTCCTTATACCGAGCAATCTACTTATAACGTCTCCGGCACACATGTAGATATATCTAAATAGCCGATCTGAATGGAATCCCCCTACCGGGGTGAATCCAGCGATTTAATATAATTCTTATTGTTAACAAGCTTCAGGCATCATACAATTTACGGGTAGCGATTGATCATTAGTTTAGGAGTGATTAGATTTATGCCCTCAGGACCCCTATTTGCCGGATTGGTATTTGACGAAGATGACCAGCTGGTAGAAACCACCTTTATCGGATCAGAGCCCTGTTATGTTGTTGATGACGACGGTTTTAAGAGACATATCCCATCTGCTGATGTTGACTGCCAGGTGTTGAGCCTGCTGCAGGATGGGATCGAAGGCCACGAGGAGGTCATCAGCGAACAGGCAGCAAAAATGTCCGGCCAGGACGATATCTTCTCCCGGGCAATTTTCCTGGAACAATTGAAGAATATCGACCGCCAGTTCGATCAGCTCATCGAACAAGGCCTTCCAGAAGAGGGCCGGGCCTATATGGGCATGACAGGATTTAAAATAATCATCAATCATCACGGTGATGTTGTGGACGTGGAGCAGCCAGGTATGATTGCTGAGGACGAATAGGTACAGCTATGGAAGAACCAGATATCATCTCCGTAAACGAAATGGATTTCGAAGTTCAGGTCCTGGTTTATTCAGATCGAATACCGGTTCTGGTCAATTTCTGGGCCAGCTGGGATGATACCTGCAAACTGATCAATCCTCAGCTGGAATCCCTGGTACTGGAAATTCCCGGGCGTTTTCGACTGGCCAACCTGGATGTAGATAAAAACCCTCTGCTGACCGGGCGTTATCAGGTTCATACCGTCCCGACATTGAAAACCTTCCAAAATGGAATGGTCACTCACCAGCTCGAAGGCCTTCAAACCAAATTGCAGCTGATTGACTATGTCAGGAGCTTTACACCAGGTCCAGATAATCTGCTGCTGGAAAAAGCGGCCAGTTTCCTGGAATCCGGCCACTATGAGGACGTGGAGGATACCTGCCTGGAAGTGCTGGAAGAAAATCCTGGAAATCCCGGCGCAAAGCTGCTGCTGGCCAAGAGCCTGATCTGGCAGGGAGAGTATCTTGAAGCGCTAACTATCATCCACCATTTTCCAGCCAGCACTGAATACCAGGGCGCAGAAAAATTAGGCCCACTGGCAGAAGGGCTGCTGCAGGAATTTGATCCGGGGCAGCTGAACGAAAATGCCCTCGATCCTTATTATTACCGGTCCCTGCATTTGATCCAGAGCGGGAATATCGAAGCGGCCCTGGATGGATTGCTGGAGATCCTCAAACAGAATAAAGGCTATCGCAGCGGGGGACCAAGAAAGATCATCCTGGGGGTATTCGAATTGTTAGGGAATGACCATCCGCTGGTAATTGACTACCGCAGCCAGCTGGCAAACGCTCTTTTTTAATCCCATATTTTAGAATAGACCTTGACCCTATCCAGAGGATGGGTACAATTAAGGGCAGAGTCTGGGGCGGTGGCGGAATTGGCAGACGCAGGGGACTTAAAATCCCCCGGTGCAAACCATGTGGGTTCGATTCCCACCCGCCCCACTCTATTTTATGGGGAAATTCCCCTCTAAAATCCCCATATAAACCAAGAATCAGCTTGCGACTACGCAGGCTTTTTCTTATTTAACATTCACGCTACGTGCAATTGATATGCAATTCGGATTGATTTTAGGGAATCTATCTAACATAAGCCGGTTAATGATTTCCTATCTCTCTGGCTACTCACAAGATGTTATAATTTTCCATTTTCAGATCCACCGATAGAGGTGTTGTGATCTCGTCCATCAAGTCAGCAATCCCATCTTGAATCAATGGAATCAGGTAACCCTAGATATCCATGGTGATGCTGGGGTTGGCATGATCCAGGCGCTTGGAGACCACGAAGGGCGGAAAGCCGTTGTTAGGCATCAGGAAAACTGCCGTAGTCCTAAGGTCATGGGAAGCGCATCTGCTCAAATCCAGATCTATCAATCACCTGCTAAATAACTCCCGCCCTATTCTCTAACAACAAGCGGATTCATCCACTTTTTAATTTAATACTTGCCTCCATTTCTCTCAGTATTAAATGCCCCCGACCGGATTTCAACCTACAAGATTGTTATACAGCCATGCTACAGCATGCAAAACGGTTAGGTGCCCTGATTAGTTGCCTAAATTTAATTAGTTTCCGCTATAATTAAATAATGTGAATTTTCTTGATCTTCTACTTCATTTGGAGATCAGATACAAACTATGAACTATCATCACAGGCGCTTGGAAAAACCAGATCACAGCAATCCAGAACGCTGGAAGATAAAATTTCAGCAGACCAGCTTGGTATTTGGTTTTTTCCCCGCGCTACTACCTTCCAGTACAATTGATCTAATACCCAAGGGGGACTACTTTGGGCAGAGCGCCTCGCCCTGGTTTACGATCGGGTTTTCCCTGGCGGCCGGCATTATCATAATTTTCATCGTTTATATTTTGCTGCTTCGCAAGTCAATCCGCGATAAAACCAATTCCCTCCAGGAAAACGAGGAAAAATACCGCCGATTCTTCATGACCTCAAAAGATCCTGTCTTCATCACCACCAGAGATGGGAAATGGGTGGATGCCAACCAGGCAACCATTGATCTCTTTGGATATGATTCCAAGAAAGATCTATTTGATACTTCCGTCAGTCAGGCTTATTTGAATCCGCACGAGCGCTCTGCACTATTGCAAGATGTTGTTCACAGCGGTTTTATCAAAGATCTCCCTGTGGAAATGGTAGATAGGCGTGGCAATATCCTGCACACACTTCTGACCACAACGGCAATTACTAACAGCGGGGGAGAGGTCACTGGCTTCCAGGGTACCATTCGGGATAACACCAGCTGGATCGAAGCTGGAAAAAAAATGGATGAAAATCGGGAAACCCTTGAACTGGCAGTTACCGGCACCGGTGCAGGTTTGTGGGATTGGGATCTAAAGACCAATCTCATTATGATCAATGATCGGTTTGCGGACATGATCGGTTATAGAAAATCCGAGCTCTCTCCTTTAACAATTGATATCTGGGAGAAATTATCCCACCCGGGTGATCTGGAACAGTCCAATAAACTGATCCTGAAACATTTTGCGGGAGACCTCTACCATTTCCAGACAGAAATACGAATGAAACATAAGTCTGGCCACTGGGTCTGGGTTTTGAACCAGGGCCGAGTCGTTGAACGAAACCCTGACCGCTCCCCCATACGCATGGTTGGAACTACACAGGACATATCAGAACGGGTACTGATCCGGGAAGATATTCAGAGTTTTGCAGACCAACTTGAGGCATTACATGTCGTCACAAAATCCCTGTCATCCACACTCTCCCTGAAAGATCTTCTGGATCTGGTCCTGGAAAAGCTGGAAGAGACCTTATCCTTTGACAGCGCTTCAATATTCCTGCTAGAGGATGGTGTGCTCCGAATTGAAACAGTCCACAATCATCCGCATCCAGAACTGGTCGTTGGTAAAACATTCCCGACTGATAATCAGCTCTTTCAGGAGATAAAAACCAAAAAGAAGTCCATAATTATAGACAATGCCATGCGCGACTCGCGCTTTCAGGGCTGGGGAGAAATGTACCATGTCAAAGGCTGGATGGGCATTCCCCTTATAATCCAGGACAATTTTATTGGCTATATCACTATGGATAGCAGGAAACAATCTGCGTTCGGCTCCCAGGAAGCTAAACTAGCCAACCTATTCGCATCCCAGGCAGCTCAGGCCATCCACAATGCCCGCCTGTATGAACAACTGAGCATTCATGCATCATCGCTGGAATCGAATATTCAGGAAAGAACCAAAGAACTGACAAAAATGGTGGATCATATGGCAGGGCGAGAAATCCGGATGGCTGAATTAAAGGATGTCATTGATAAGCTTCATCAGCAGCTAAAAGACCATGGTATCGAGCCATCAGTCCAAGATCCGCTAAAAGACCTGGATTATTTTAACTTATGAACACAGATAATTTTTCCTCAAAAATTTCAATTTTTATTGAGCGGATTATTGAGAAATATATCAAGATCCCCCAACTGCCAGACCCCAGTCAATATCGAGTGGCAGAGACTATTCATACCCTATCATCAATCATCCTGTTGATTGGTTTAGCTACAATCAGCATCACACCTTTCGTATTTTCCAACATAGTTTATGGTTTGTCTATCACGGGATCGATCTTGGTTATCATCCTCCTGGTGCAGTACCTGAACCGTCGAGGGAAGGTAAAACTCGCGTCGCATATTTTCATCTACGCGATATGGATCGTTATTACCGTAATCAGTTTCCTGAGCAACGGTTTTTACAGCAGTTTTTTATTCGCTTACATTACGATCACAGTAATGGGAGGATTGATCTTGGGCGGTATGGCCGCCTACCATTTTGCCGGAATCAGCATCCTTTCGATTTTTATTCTCTTTTTTCTGGATTTCATGGGATTAATGCCGGCTCCCATACTCAGCTTTACTCCGATCGCATTAATTATCACATCGATTGCGTCGATCTTCCTGGCAGCTTCAACCTTAATCCTTGTGATCACAAAGTACGAAGAAATTTTCAATGAACTGCTGGAGAAGGAAGAATCCTTATCCAAATCTAACAGAGATCTGATCTGGGAAATTCAAGCCAGGGAAGAAGCAGAAACTTTACAAAAACAGAGTGAGGATCAGCTAAAATCCGCCTTGATGGAATCTCCCTACCCCACCATGCTGCACATAGATAATGGCGAGATCATCCTAGTGAACACTGCCTGGATTGATAAAAGCGGATATTCCCCCAGGCAAATAAGATCTATCGAAGAGTGGCTGAATAACTGTTTCCGTGAAAATTCAACCGAGATAGCGGATGAGATCAGCCAGCTCATTAAGTCACCTCAAATACAAAGGGAAGGTTATTACCCACTGTATACCGAGAAGGGCAATATTCTAAATTGGATGCTGCGCTGGACCCAGCTATCCAAACTTCCCGATGGCAGGAATTTAGTCCTCACTATCGCCTCAGATATGACCAGTCTGAAGGATGTGGAATCTGCCTTGCGAGAAAGCGAGGAAAACTTTTCCAGGTTCAGCTTGCTTACAAATGATGGGATATGGGATTGGGATCTTAAAACCGATGCCGTTCATTTTGATCCACTGTACTACACCATGGCCGGATATGAAATTGATGATTTTCCCCACCTTCTGGAAGAGTACAGAAAACGGGTTCATCCTGATGACGTTGAATTAGTCTTTAGCAATGCGGAAGATCATTTATCTGGTAAGATCGAGAGATTCTCAGTTGAGTTCAGATTCCTCAGAAAAGACGGATCTTGGCTGTGGGTCATGGGTAGAGGGAAGGTCGTAGAACAAGATCAAGATGGCAATCCCCTGCGGTTCGTGGGTACGCATACTGATATAAGCGCCCAGAAAGCCGTCGAAGAGAAATTAAGCCAATATCAGCTTCAGCTGGAAGATATCGTAGAAGACCGAACTCAACGGCTGAATGAGCGCATCTTAGAAATTGAAAGACTTAACGCTGCTTTGACTAATATCCTTGATGATTATCAAACAGCTAATGAAAAACTCTCGTCTATGAGCACCAGCCTAACTGATACCTATCAGGAGCTCGAATCTTTCACATATTCAGTATCAAATGATCTCCGAGTTCCGCTCAACAAGGTAAAAGAGTCCGCTCAAACTTTGCTCAAGAAATATCCATCCAAGATAGATCAAAAAGCCCTGGAGTATATCGAAAGTGTAAATATTAATGCCCTTATTATGGACGATTTAATCGAAAATCTGACAGAATTGTCCCTCCTGGGACGGCAGGAACTCAATCCGATCTCAATTGATTCCTTTGCCCTGGTTGAGGATATCATCAATACTTATTCAGATCAGATTAAAAAACGCAAGATCAAGATCGATATCAAAGACCTTCCACCATGCTGTGCAGATGAAAACCTGTTGAAAATAGCGCTTCACAACCTGATCAGCAATGCAATCAAGTTCACCAATAAACAAAAGAAACCAGAAATCACCATAGGTTATCAGCCTGATCAAACGGATGATCGGGTGATATATTTTGTTAAGGATAACGGTGTGGGATTTAATATGGAGGATACAGAGAAAGTCTTTGATACCTTCCAGCGCCTGCACAGCCAGGATGAGTTCCCCGGAAGCGGAATAGGTTTGGCACTGGCCAAGAAGATCATCAATCGCCATGGCGGGAAAATTTGGGTTGAAGCGGCGGAAAAAGATGGGGCTACTTTCTATTTTGATTTGGAACGCTCAGAATAGATAAACATAACTGCGGGTGCAACAAGAAAATAAGTCGAGATTCAACGGGTTATTATCATAGAGATACTATGAACCAAATACAGTTAACACCGGTTATCATACCTTCCTTAATTTCGGTAATACTGGGAATTTTCTCCACTGTTATACTCTGGAATCGCCGAGATAACCAGGGAGCGATTCCCTTATTTTTGCTCTTCATTTCAATTTCGATCTGGTCGTTATGCTATTCATTTGAAGTTATGGCAGTGGAATTTTCGGCCAAAGTGATCTGGTTGAAGCTAGAATATTTCGGGGTTGCCCCGGTAACGCTATTCTGGTTATTATTCTGTTTACGCTATGCCAATATCCAAAAACCAAATACAAAGTCATATTTCCTGATCTTCTCCTGGATCCAACTGACAACAATGATCTTGGCCTTAACCAACGATTTTCATCATCTTTTGTGGTCAAATATCACTCTTTCAACACTATATGGTGGTGTGCTTGATCTGGAATATGGACCCTGGTTCTGGATTCATCTTGGATTCTCCTACTTGCTGTACCTGGCAGGTTTTTATTTCCTCGTAAAGAATTATTTCAACACTCCGAAGAAAATGCGCCAGCAGGTGAGTTTGATAGGATTAGCCGGGGCCATTCCCGGCATCGCCAGCATCATCTACCTCAGTGGATACAATCCTTTCCCTCTGCTGGATCTTACGTCGTTAAGTTTTGCTCTTACAGGGATCATTATCGTATATGTCTTATTTTTCCATCGTTTCCTGGATATCATTCCCATTGCCCGTGATACAACTATTGAAAATATGCGCGACGGCATTATCGTTGTAGACCTGAACGATCGGGTGGTTGATATCAATCCCGCTGCAGAAAAGATCATCAATTTGAGGTTCGCAAATGTAGTTGGGCGGCCCTCCTCAGAAGTGCTCTCAGATCTGGTGGACTGGATTTCTTCATCCAAGGAAGACAGCACACCAGTGAAAGTATTGACTCTCGGAGAAGGGCAGGATAAAAAGTTCTTTGTCCTAAACCTGCTACCCCTCTCTGATGCTCAGGGATCACTGGTCGGGTATACTGTCATATTTCATGATAATACCGAGTCCCACACCCTCACTAAAAGCCTGGAGGATCAAGCTGACCGACTGGTCGTTTTATACGAGATCGGAAAGGCGATCACCAGCACCCTGAAGATCGATTCCTTGCTGGAATTGATCTATACTCAACTCTCCAAAGTTATCCAGAGTGATGCCTATTTTGTGGCTCTCTACCTGCCAGAAACGCACCAGATGGATATCCGTATTCTGTATGACGAAGGCAAACGCTATCCACCAGCGATAGTGGATGCCAGCGAAGGACTTTCAAGCTGGATTGTTGAAAATAAAAAACCGCTCTTGATCCAGGACCTGAGGAAGGAAATGGATGATCTTCCCGTGAGACCTGTTCTGGTAGGTGAAAAGAAGCTCTCCAGATCCTGGTTGGGAGTTCCGTTATTAATAGAGAACAACTTGATCGGCCTGCTTGCCGTCGCCAGTTACAAACCCAACATCTTTAATACCACTGATAAATTATTTATGGAGCAAATAAGCCAGCAAGCTGTCTTGAGCATTCAAAACGCGCGCCATTATGAAGAAGTCACCCGTCAGGCAAAATTAGATTCCTTAACCGGGGTCAGCAACCACAACCACTTCATTGAAATCCTCTATCAGGAAAATGAAACAGCCCTCTCCACCCAGTCGCCCCTCTCTTTGATCATGCTCGATATCGATCACTTCAAACTTTATAATGACACCTACGGTCACACAATTGGTGACCAGGTGCTGCGGTTGACAGTCCAGGCCATAGAATCCCATATCAAGACAACCGATACGGTTGGCCGCTGGGGTGGTGAGGAATTTGGTATCGTTCTGCCCAATGCCACCACAACCCAGGCCAATATGGTTGCCAACCGGATCAGAAGAACACTCTCTGAACTTCCATTATTTAACGTGGAAGGCAATACTATTCCAAAACCGACCATCAGTCAGGGCATCGCAACCATCCCGGAACATACTAGTGACGTGGATGAACTGGTAGTGATTGCCGACAGAGCTTTGTACCGGGCTAAAGCAAGAGGACGCGACCAGGTCGCTGTTGGGATTCCTTCCAAACCGCCTGGCACCGGGGATCCAGAAACCAGCTGACCATTATCCAAACGACTGAACAAAAATAACATCTCGCACATCTCCTATGTTAAAATCGGGGTATGGATAGTCGTATTGTGTTTATGGGCACACCTGATTTTGCGGTGCCTTCACTGGTTAAACTGGCTGAGGGTTTTCAGGTCGTTGGCGTCATCACTCAACCCGATCGCCCTTCCGGTAGAGGAAGAAAACTGGTCCCATCACCAGTCAAGCATGCTGCCCTGGAGCACGGACTAGAAGTATTCCAACCAGAAAACGCCAATACAGAAAACTCTTTGCAAAAGATCCGGGAGTGGGATCCAGATCTGATCTGTGTCGCCGCTTACGGCCAAATCCTTAAACCCCCCCTGCTGGATCTACCTCAATTCGGCTGTATAAACGTTCATGCTTCACTGCTTCCCCGCTGGAGAGGAGCTTCACCTATCAGTGCAGCCATTCTGCATGATGATTCCCAGACAGGCGTAACGATCATGCAAATGGGTCCGGGGTTAGATGATGGCCCGATCCTGGCCCAGGAATCTATTGATATCCTGGCTGACGAGACTGCCGGGTCTTTATCTGATCGTCTGGCAGATCTGGGGGGAAAATTACTGGCAGCCACAATCCCCCTTTATGTCGGTGGCAATATCTCTCCCCGGATACAGGACCATTCCTTTACAACTTATGCTCCCCAATTAAAAAAGAGCGCCGGGGAATTGAATTTCGATTTGAGCGCAGAATCCCTGGCCCGTACAGTCCGGGCTTTTTCTCCCTGGCCGGGGACTTTTACATTCTGGAAAGAACTGCGTTTGATCATCCACCAAGCCCGGGCCGTTTCCGTAACCTCTCCTGGGGCTGGGGTGTTAACTGTATATGATGGATACCCGGCGATAGGAACCAGTGCGGGGATCCTAGTTTTGGATCAACTTCAACTGGCTGGAAAGAATAAAACAGCTGGTTCTGCTTTTATAAACGGCAATCCAGATTGGAAATCAAAATAAAACACCCTTACGAACCTTATCGGAGAATATTACAACGCATGAGTGAAATTAAGAATAAACCCCCCGATTTGCTTTTTGTGTTTTTACGGCACGGCCAGTCCACCGGAAATGCAGAAAAACGTCATCAGGGACAAGCTGATTTTCCGCTTACCGGTACCGGCATTCTCCAGGCTGAACAATTGGCATCTGCCTGGTCTGAAAGTGGAGTCCAATTTGATCTGGCGATTTCCAGCACTCAAACCAGGGCCAAACAAACAGCAAAGATCATCACTGATGTCATTAATACGAATATAGAGTTCGATCCGATCTGGATGGAACGAGATAATGGTGAACTGGCTGGTTTGCTGCATGAGGAAGCCTTGTTGTCCCATCCCCCTCCTGATTTCATTCCCCTCCACCAATCGATTGCCAGCTCCGGTGAAAGTCAGTGGGAGTTGTTTTTAAGAGCTGCTACAGCAGTGAACAAGCTGGTCAAATATCCATCGGGACGGTACTTGATCATCTCCCACGGCGGGTTTTTGAACATGGTCATGCATGCCCTGCTCGGACAGACACCCCAGTCTAATTTTCAGGGTCCAAATTTCCTCTTTTCAAATACCGGGTATTCCACCATACAATACAAACCCGGTAATGATAACTGGATCTTTTTTGAACATAATAACACCAGTCATCTTGTTAATAAATAAATCCCCAGAATATTTATGAAAAAACGAATTCTCATCCTGGGTGCGGGCGCGATCGGTTCATACCTGGGTGGTTCGCTGGCTCTTGACGGACACGAGGTAACATTCCTTGAGAGGGAAAAAGACATCTCTTCTCTCCAAAAACAGGGAATATTAATGGAAGTAGGGGGGATAAGATCTACCGTTTCCTCAGCTGATTACATTAGTTCTCTGGACCAGACCCAGAACCGGGATTTTGACCTTATCATCCTGGCAGTTAAAACATACCATCTTGATAGACTCCTGCCTGGTTTGATCCACCTTCAAGACAATCTCCCTCCTCTGCTCTGTTTACAAAATGGCATTGAAAGTGAAAAAAGATTGGCATCTGCACTGGGAGCTAATCTGGTCATCCCCGGCACAGTCACATCGGCTGTGGATTGTCCTGCGAAGGGGAACATAATCGTCAGGAAGGTGCGGGGGATGGGAATTGCCGGCAGCCATCCGATGGCCAAGGATCTCGTACAAATCTTTCTGGAGGCTGGCATACATTGTAAATATTATCCAAATCCCGAGAGTATGAAATGGTCCAAATTGGTGACTAATCTACTCGGTAATGCCAGCTCCGCCATACTCAATTTGACTTCAGCGCAAATCTATTCGAATCCAGCTCTCTATCAGATAGAACTGGAACAGGTTCGGGAAGCGTTAAATGTGATGCAAAATCAGGGGATTAATGCCGTCAACCTGCCAGGTGTCCCAGTAAAAATCCTGGCTGTCCTTATAAAATATCTACCTTATTGGCTCTCAAAACCTTTATTAGCGAGGATGATAGGAAAAGGACGTGGAAAGAAAATGCCATCCTTTCATATAGATCTTTACAGCGGGAGGGGGCAGAGTGAGGTCAACCAACTCAATGGAGCAGTTGTCAGAGCTGGAAAGAAATCCCATATTCCCACTCCAGTGAATTCTTTTCTAACAGATACCCTTCTTGCTTTAATCAAAGGAGATATGCCCCTGGAAACCTACAGCCAGGGAACGGAAGAATTCCTTTCTCACTTTTCATCCACTACAATGGAAATCCAACCAGACTGAAATTTTCAGCTGATGATGTCATAAACCAGCGGGAGCCTTTCCACAGGGGAATCACTCCACTTATGGGCCTGCAGCAAGCGATCCCTGGCTTGTTCAAAGGATTTCTGATCAGCTGCATGCAGGATGAATAGATCTTCCCCTTTCTTGATGTGATCCCCTACTTCCTTCAGGATCTCAATTCCTACTGCATGATTAATCTGATCACCTTTCTTCGCCCGGCCTGCACCAAGATCTACTGATGTTTCTCCTACGACGCGAGCATGGATCTGGCTCAAATAACCTGTTTTCGGAGATGTAACCACTTCGACAATCGCTGCTTTCGGGAATTTTACAGGATCCTCAACAAAAGATATATCACCACCCTGGGCTTTTACCAACTCCAGGAACTTCTGCCAGGCTGAACCATCTTTAATAGCCTGTTCTGCTTTCTCACGGGCCTCTCCACCATCTGCGGCTGCCTCACCCAGGATCAACATCTGCTCAGCTACATCCAGACAGTGCTCCTCAAAACTTGCGGGGCCCCTCCCCTTTAAAGTATCTATCGCTTCTTTTACTTCAAGGATATTTCCCACAGCAATCCCCAGGGGCTGATTCATATCCGAGATCAAAGCAACAGCTTTACGCCCCGCTAAATGGGCGATATCTACCATAAACCTGGCCAGGTGTTTGGCTTCTTCCTGGTTGGCCATAAACGCCCCCAGACCGATCTTGACATCCAGAACTATCGCTTGCGCTCCGGCGGCGATCTTTTTACTCATGATCGAAGAAGCAATCAATGGGATAGAATCCACTGTCCCTGAAACATCGCGCAGAGCATAGAACTTTCCGTCAGCTGGTGCCAGGACAGCGGTTTGACCAGCCAACACCAAACCGATATCTTTTAGTTGAGATAAAAACTCATCCTCGGTCAGGTTAACCCGGAAACCCGGAATAGATTCCATCTTGTCCAGCGTACCGCCGGTAAAACCCAATCCCCTACCGGACATCTTTCCAACCGGCAATCCGCAGGCCGCAACCAGCGGCTCCACTACCAGGGTTGTTTTGTCCCCTACTCCACCGCTGGAATGTTTATCAACTGCCAGAGGTACAGCAGAAGATAGATCCAGGATATCTCCAGAATTGACCATAGCCATGGTCAGATCTGTGGTTTCCTGGGGTGTCATGCCATTTAAAAGGACTGCCATCGCCCAGGCCGAAGCTTGATAGTCAGGAATTGATCCATCCGTGAAGCCCTGAACGAAGAAAACGATCTCTTCTTTGCTTAATTCCTGGCTGTTTCGTTTTTTGATGATGATATCAACTGCGCGCATCGGAACTCCAAAACTTGTTTATCCAAATGAGATAATTGTAGATTATACCGTAACAGAATTACCCTTCTCTCTGTTTCTCTCCAGCACTACTCTCCTGGTCCAGGTGGGCTTTTTTGTTATTGACCCGGAAGATCCCTGTTACCCCGATCATTACAAAAAGTCCTCCAATAATGGTCCAGGGAGTAATTGGCTCTCTTAATATCAACCAGCCCAGAAGTACGGCGATAACCGGATTAACATAGGCATATGTTGTGACGAGACTGGTAGGCAGCTGCTGCAGAGCGCTTACAAATGCGGTGAAAGCAAAGATCGAGCCGAATAGAACCAGGTAGCCCCAGGCCAGCCAGGCTTCGGTAGTAGGTGTGGGCAGTGGTTCCCGGGCCAGCAAGGCGATCAAGGCAAAAAATAATCCCCCAAACAGCTGCTGATATGCCGAACTGACTCCTCTGCTCAGACTGACGGGTTGGCGTGTTTGCAAGACCAAGCCCGCAGACCAGCTAAAACTGGCCAACATCACTGCCAGGATGGATAAAATATCGGCGCGGACCCCCGATGTCAATAACGGTAGACTGAGCACAATAATCCCGCCAAAACCTACTATCAGCGAACCTATCAACAATAAGGAAGGCATTCTTTTATCGAGGATGGACTCGAATAATGCCACCCAAATGGGTGTGCTGGCTACGACCAGGGCTGCAATTCCAGAATCGATCCGCTGTTCAGCCAAGACAACCAGTCCATTTCCGCCAATCCAGAGCAGAAAACCGGAAGCGATCAACACCTTAAGATCCTTTTTATTAGGGCGAATCACCTTCCCCCTGATCACACCCAGAAGCAGCAGAATGGTTCCGGCAACCAGAACTCGCAGTCCCCCAAACCAGAAGGGCTGGAAACCAGATCCGCCGCGAATGCCGATCCGGATTGCCAGATAGGTACTTCCCCACACAAAATAAACAATTAATAGGTTAATCAGCCCCGCCGGGGTTATTTTTTTCCTCTCTTCCACATTAAACTCCCACACTAATAATTAACTTCTACTCATTCCAGCAGCATTGCATCCCCAAATGAGTAGAATCGATATCCTTCCTGCATTGCCAGTTGATAGAGTTCAAGGATCTTTTCCCGGCCGGTAAAAGCACTGACCATCATCACTAAAGTTGATTCGGGAAGGTGAAAATTGGTCAGCATACAATCTACAACTCGGAACTGGAATCCAGGCAAAATAAACAAATCTGTTTTACCCTGGTAAGGGGAGATGCCAACAGTCGAATCACTTTGCCGGGCAGCTGTTTCAAGAGTCCTCACCGATGTAGTACCCACGGCAATGACCCTGCCGCCAGCCTCCCTGGTTTGATTGATCAAAACAGCCGTTTCGTCAGGAAGCCGGCACCATTCCTGATGAATCTTGTGATCCCTGGGATCTTCTTCGTGCACCGGGGCGAAGGTATCCAACCCGATATGCAAAGTGACTTCAGCGATCCGGATTCCTTTTTGTTGGACACTTTCCATTAATGCCGATGTAAAATGCAAACCAGCAGTAGGAGCGGCAGCTGAACCGGATTCCCTGGCATAGACTGTCTGATAACGCTCCGGCTTGTCAAGATGCTCATGAATATAAGGAGGAAGGGGCACATTCCCAATCTGATCAAGCATCGGTTCAATCGGATCCTGGAATCGAACCATTCTCAATGATCCTCCCAGGTCGTCTTCAATAGAAACCTCCGGGCCATTTTCAATCTGAATTCTGATACCAGGCCTGATTCCTTTTCCTCCAACCATCGCTTCCCAGGTATCCCTTTCTAATTCCCGTAGGAGCAGCAGTTCAGCTTTTCCTCCGGTCGGAACTTTTTTACCAAATAATCGGGCCTGGATAACTCGAGTCTGGTTGATCACCAGCAGATCATTCTCACGTAATAAATCCACCAGCTGATAAAAATGGTGATGGGCAACAGTACCTTGTTCCCGGTTATAAACAAGCAGCCTGGAAGAATCCCGCGGATAAACGGGATGCTGGGCAATATATTCTTTCGGTAATTTATATGCAAAATCTGATGTTTTCAATATATCACTTCTTTTATTTTTTAAACAAAGCCAGCAGAAAATTGAGAAGTACCGTGACCACAATAGAGATCAGCAGGGATGATGCTAGAGGAACAGCGCAAGTAAAGTTTCCCCGCTTAAACACGAAATCGCCTGGAAGTTTTCCCAGGGAGATATTGAATTTTGCAGCCAGGAATAACAAGCCTGCTATAACTAGAAGAACCAAACCAAATACAGCCACCACACGGGCTATTGGCATTAGATCCATATCTATCCTCAGCTAATTAATCTGGGCTGAACTGCATCTGGGGGTGGTTCCAAACCCAAATGGAGATAGGCTTGCTGAGTTGCGACCCTGCCCTGGGAGGTTCGCTGCATTAATCCTAACTGCAGCAAATAAGGTTCAACCACATCCATGATCGTATCTGGATCTTCTCGAATAGAGGCTGCTATCGTCTTTAATCCCACTGGTCCGCCCTGGTACTTAACAACAATAGCTTGAAGCACTCGGCGATCCATTGAATCTAACCCTTCTTTATCAATTTTTAGCAACTCCAGCGCTTGTTGGGAAATAGACGTGGTGATCACTCCTTCTCCCCGAACCTGGGCAAAATCCCTTACTCTGCGTAATAGGCGCAAGGCTACGCGTGGTGTGCCGCGGGAGCGAGAAGCGATCTCTTTGATCCCTGCAGGTTCAGAAGGCACTTCGAGCTGTTCAGCCGCCAACATGATAATTTTTTCAACTGCATCGACTGTGTAATAATCCAGGCGATAAACTGCCCCAAAACGTGCCCGCAAGGGCGCCGTCACCAGCGCCAGGCGTGTGGTTGCACCTACAATGGTGAATTTAGGCAGATTTAGGCGTACGGATCGGGCGGAAGGCCCTTTTCCAATGATGATATCCAGGGAATAATCTTCCATCGCTGGATAAAGGATTTCTTCGACCGCCCGACCCAGTCTGTGAATCTCGTCAATGAACAGGATGTCCCCTTCATTAAGGTTGGTTAAGATCGCCGCCAGATCCCCGGCCCTTTCCACAGCCGGACCGGATGTGATCTTGATCTGAACACCCATCTCATTAGCAAGGATGTGAGCCAGGGTAGTCTTTCCCAACCCCGGGGGACCGTAAAAAAGGACATGGTCCAGAGCTTCTTCCCGGTGCTGGGCTGCTGAGATCAATATCTCAAGATTCTCCCGTATGGTATCCTGCCCGATCATACCGCCTAGAGATTGAGGACGAAGCGCGTGGTCTAGATGATCTCCCAATTTAGAATCAGAATCCACCAGGCGGTTTGGTTGTGTGTCATCCATGTCTAAGATTATACCGAAGGTGGCCTTAAATGCGTAGGAATGTGGGACAAATACTTTCAACAGGATATAATCAGCATGATCAGAAAAGAGCTATATACCAGGAATCCGGTTTCAGACCTAAGGGAGACAACTATGAATACAATATTCGAATCCAGCCACCCACTCGTTTCGCATAAATTAACTCGGCTGCGCGATAAAAACACCGAACCCAAGAAATTTCGAGAACTGATCCGGGAAATTTCTGCCTTATTGGCTTATGAAGCTACGTTGGACCTGGAAATTGCCCCCAAAACAGTTGAAACACCGCTTGCGGAGGCAGCCGGGGTGGAACTGAAACAACCCATTGGGCTGGTGCCTATCCTGCGCTCTGGCCTGGGTATGGTAGAGGGTATTTGGGGTTTGATGCCCAGTGCCGAAGTCTGGCACATAGGGTTGTACAGGGATGAACAGACTCTCCAACCAGTCCAGTATTACAACAAGCTGCCTCTCGAACCCACAGTTTCGGTTTGCCTGGTTCTGGACCCTATGCTTGCAACGGGCGGTTCCGCTGTAGCGACAGTGAATATTTTGAAAAAATGGGGTGTTCAAAAAATCAAATTCCTGGGCATACTGGCCGCGCCAGAAGGTGTGGACGCAATGCAGCAAGCTCATCCTGATGTTCCACTTCACCTGGCCGTGATTGACAGTCACTTGAATGAACATGGTTATATCGTGCCGGGTTTGGGAGACGCCGGAGACAGGCAATTTGGAACAGGATAAGGTACCTGATTAAAACAAAAGAGGCTTCTCAATGGAGAAGCCTTTTTTGTTTTAGAAAGAAATATCAGGCAGCAGCTTCGGTGATCTGGATGAAGGCATCTGCCTTTAAGCTGGCCCCGCCAACCAACGCACCATCGATATCAGGTTGTTGGAAGTATTCCTTGGCATTTTCAGGTTTAACGGATCCACCGTACAAAATTCGAATTTTTTCCGCGGCATCACCAGAATACATAGAAGCCACCTCATCCCGGATATATTCCTTGATTACCTGATTAGCGCCTTCCGCAGTCGCGGCTTTTCCAGTACCGATGGCCCAGACTGGCTCATAGGCAATCATCATTTTCCCAAAGTCTTCAATACTGACGTTTTTTAAAGCCCCTGTCAATTGGCGTTTTACTACATCGCCAGTTCTTCCATTTTCGTTTTCTTCCAGGGTTTCTCCAACACATAGAATTGGTTTTAATCCCACCTTCAAAGCAGCCAATATCTTCTTGTTAACAGATTCGTCTGTGTCCTGGAAGTAGGCCCTGCGTTCTGAGTGGCCCAGGATCACATGTTCTGCGATCTCACCAACCATGCCGGGGGAGACTTCTCCGGTGTATGCGCCTTGTTCTTCCCAAAATAAATTCTGGGCGCCAAGTTCGATCTTTGAGTCCTTGATCAGATCAGATACTTTCGCTAATGCAATAAAAGGTGGGCAGATGACACTGTCAACGTTCTCAATTTTATCCAATCCTGGTACAAGTTCCTTAACAAGACTTATGGACTCCTGCACTGAATTATTCATTTTCCAATTTCCAGCAACACAAGCTCTCCGCATGAATCCTCCAAAAAAAATATTATTCCGGCTGTAATCTTAATTCTGCTCGAATCCAGTCCGGTAAATTCTCAAAATGTTCCAATTCCAGCAGCAAGTCACGCGCCTCATCAAACCGCTCCTGGGCGAACAGGATATCTGATTTTAGCTTATACGCTTCCAGCAAATCCGGTCGTTCGACCATGACTTGATCAACTAATCTTTCTGCATCATCAACCCTACCTTCTAGTAAGGCCTTGCGAGCTGCCAATAAATTCAACAAGGCAGGATCAAGTTCAATATCCTGGTTGCGAGAGAATACTTCCCATGAAATATCCTCAAAGGCGGCATGGAAGAGGGCTTCCCTGATCTTATCCTCTGAGATCGGAGAGCCAAGCTGTTCTACTTTCAGGAAACTGTAGGCTGCGTAAGTCCAGATATTTATATCCGTCAGCCCTTCACCCAAGTCCAAGATCAATTGAGGGTTGCCCTCTGCTAGTTGGTATGCTTTCAGGAATGCTTCCTTGGCCAATTTAGGCCGGTCAGCCTCCAGGTAAGCAACACCCAGTGTAAATCGCAGAGTTGGTTCCTGCGGGTTTTCCCTGATCTGTTCATTCAGGGATCTGATCTCGTTCAATGCGGGTGCTGATCTGAAGTTGGCCTCTTGTGTCAAAGTTTCAGAGGTGATCAGATCCGGACCGGGTACTTCCAGAGCATTCTGGTAGACTGTGAATCCCAGGCAAAATATTATCAGGGCAGGTGCAGCCATCCACCAAATCCAACCCGGGATGCCTTTTTTCTTCTCTTTTTCCCCCTCTGTCTCTTTTTCAATCGCCTTTGTATCGGTAAATTCTTTTTCTGCCTTGACTCGCTCGAGGGTCTTCTTCCTGGCATCTGCATGCAGCGCCAGGGTTGGTGCTTCACCCTCGGATGGATGATCCTTAATTAGGAGATCAAAAGCCTTTAAAAAGGCAGCCATCATCTCGGAGACATTGGCATATCTATCTTCCCGTTTTTTAGCCAGCGCTTTTAATATCGCTCGCTCCATTTCTTCATTGAGATCCGGGTTCATATCTCTGGGGAGGGGAAGCGGGCTGTAAATATGATCATGAATCACTGAAAATGGCGTGTCTGCCTGGAAGGGTACCTCCCCCACCAGCAGCTCATACATCATCACACCCAGAGAATAGATATCCGTTCCGTTATCGAGGTTCCCCAAACCCTTGGCCTGCTCGGGAGAGATGTAATGTGGTGTGCCCATCATCATCTGCCCAGAGAGGGTCGTCTGGCTGGTTTCCGCGATCCTTGCCAGCCCAAAATCGGCCAGGTATACACCACCTGTCTTGTCCAGCAGCACATTAGAAGGTTTTACATCCCTGTGCAGGACACCTTCCTGGTGAGCGTATGCCAAGGCTGATGAAATCACACGGAAGATATAGCGGGTTTCTTTATAGGTGAGTTTGGATTTTTCCAGACGGGCTTTTAATGTTTCACCCGGGACATATTTAAGTACTAAGTAGGGGCGATCTTCATGCTCAGAAAAGTCGTAAATCGGAACGATATTAGGATGTTCCAATTTTGCAACAACTTTGGCTTCTCTTTCAAAACGATCTAGGAATCCTGGATGCTCCATAAAGGCGGGATGTAGAGCTTTGATAGCAACGTACCTATCTAGGCTGGGGTGATAAGCCTTAAATACGGTTGCCATACCACCTTTCCCAAGTTTATCGATCAAACGATAGGGACCTACATTCTCACCTATGATAAACGGCATTTTCCATGCTCCTTAAAATTATTCCTGATTATACCTTATTGACCCCCCTGCCCTCTACTAAACAGGAACCTTTTCTTCGATTGTAAACTATCCTGATACCTGGAAGGATTATCTAACAAAACAGTAAAGGATTTTCAAACAAAAAAGCGAAACATCATAATTTATATGAAGTTTCGCCTTTCGAAAATCCGGTTCTTATCAATCAGATCCTTCTGTTTCTCCTATCCCATAAATCCCGGCTTTGAGTACTTTCAACGGCAGTAGAGCGCATTTCAAACGCACGGGGCCAAGTTCTATACCCAGATTTTCCAGGATATCCTCTTTGGATAGTTTCTTGATATCGTCGACCTTCTTTCCAATAATTGACTCCAGCAGCAAGTCAGCAGAGGCTTGAGAAATGGCACAACCTTCACCGCTGAATAAAGCTTCTGTGACAATACCATTCTCATCCAGTCGAACATCAATCTGAATGTGATCCCCGCAGGCCGGGTTATCGTCTTCGTAGGATATATCATGAGGATCCAGAACACCACGGAAATGGGGTGTCTTATATCGCTCGATGATCAATTCCCTGTAAAAGTCATCCATAATTCCATCCTAATCATTTATTCAGGCAAAAATGTTTTTTACTTTATGAATTCCATCGATCAGTCGATCCACTTCTTCCCTCGTATTATACAAATACAGGCTGGCCCGGGAGGTTGCCGGTAAGTCAAATTTTGTATGGAGCGGTTGAGCGCAGTGATGTCCTGCTCGAACCGCGATGCCCTCGCTGTCCAGGATCTGGGCCACATCATGGGCGTGAATATCTTTTATGTAAAAAGCAACCACGCCGCCTTTCTCTTCAATATCTGGGCCGAGAATATGCAAATCTGATATTTGCGAGAGTTTTTCAATGGCATATCCTGTCAAACTTCGTTCATGTCTCTCGATCTGGTCCATACCGAGTTCTGACAGGTAATCAACCGCCGCGCCAAATCCAACTGCTTCGGCAATTGCAGGTGTTCCCGCTTCAAATTTATGGGGCAGATCATTGGTTTTGAATGATCTGAGTTCAACGCGTTTGATCATTTCACCACCACCGAGGAATGGCGGCATTTTTTCCAGCAGATCTTTCTTTCCGAATAAAACGCCAATTCCAGTAGGGCCGCACATCTTATGGGCAGAAAACGCATAAAAATCTGCTGCCAATTTTGAGATATCAACCTGGAAATGAGGTACCGCCTGGGCGCCATCCACCAGGGTCACAGCTCCTGCTGATTTGGCATCTAGCAGGATCTGCTCCAGGGGATTGACTGTACCCAGGACATTCGACATATGTGTGATACCGAGCAGTTTCGGTCCTTTTTTCAACTGCTGCTCGTAAATATCCAGATCCAGGAGGCCGTCGGGAGTCACAGGGATAAAATCCAGTTCCAGATCAAGCTCCCTTGCCAGCATCTGCCAGGGAACCAGGTTAGAATGGTGCTCCATTTCAGTCAGCAGGATTCGATCGCCAGCTTTTAAGAAAGCTCTCCCCCAGGAATAAGCTACCAGATTGATAGATTCGGTTGTATTACGTGTGAATATCAATTCTTCTGAGGAGGGAGCATTAATAAATGCCGCTATCCGCTCACGAGCGTTTTCATAGGCATATGTAGCCTCTTCAGCCAATTTATGGATACCGCGGTGAATATTTGCATTGGTATCCTGATAGTAGGCGCTCATAGCCTTTATAACTGTTTTTGGTTTTTGGCTGGTTGCTGCGGAGTCAAGATAAATAAGGGGAACCCCTGGGTGCACTTCTCTTGTTAAAACAGGAAAATCCTCTCTGACCTTGTTTACGTCATAACCTATAATTTTCTTGGCAGCCATGGATCCGTGCTCCCGCTGAATTTTCAAATCTAGTTGGAAGAATTAAGACCTTGTCCGACGTCTTTTCATCGGCTTGCGAATATTTTGAGAGCCGAGGACACACCATAATACTCGATCAGGTACCATCCACCCATCGGTTAAATATACATTCTTATGAAACTGAATAGCGACTTTCTTATGCCCTTTTTTTACGACAACTCCGTCTAACCAATCACGGACACGGTCATCTTCAAAATCGTGATCACAAAGAACTTCAACATGATCTCCGATCTCAAAATCATTATCGTTTGCGGGCGGTGCAGAAAATGGAACTGTTGACAAGATTTCCTCCATCTTTGTTAATAACAAAACAATTCTATCAGGCTTCGTCAAAATGTGAATAGTAAAGCCAAATTTCTGACATTAATTAATCCAAAAGTCTGGATTTTATATTTGACCAGACCGCTTCTCCCACTTCCGGGATCGGGAACCGGGCCAGGATGTCATTGAAAAATCCCTGAATCACCAGCTGCTCGGCTTCCTGTTTAGGTATACCCCTGGATAATAGATAAAAGAGCTGGTCCTGATCAACCTTTCCAATAGTGGATCCGTGGGTGCAGCGAACATCGTTATTGAGGATCTCAAGTCCCGGAATGGAATCCGATCTCGCTGCCGGATCAAGAACAAGGTTGCGGTTAGCCTGGTAGCCGTCAATATGCTGGGCACCGGGAGCGACATAGATCATCCCCCGCCACACAGACCGGCTTTTTCCGTTTAGAGCACCTTTAAAAAGCAGATCGCTGGTCGTCCAGGGCGCAAGGTGCCTCTGCAGGGTGTTATAAGACAGGTGTTGGGTTTGATCCGCAAAGAACAACCCAGATATCCTGCCTTCCGCGCCCTTGCCTATTAGATCCAATGATACGAAATGTTTACAGAGAACTGACCCCAGAGCGCCTATCTCCCATTCCAGGTTGCCATCCCTCTCAACCAGAGCTTTTTTATGACCAAAACTCCAAACATTGGAGCCGTAGTTCTGCAGCTCGGTAATTTGGAGATTCGCATTTGGACCAACAAATATTTCCAGGTTCTCACCAGCCAGAGATATTTCGGATTGATCACCCGAAGATCTGGTTTCCTGGAGGTAATTCAGGGAGGATCCCTCCTCCATGTAGATCAGTGTTTGGAATAAATGAGCTGTCCGCTGACCAGGAGCTATACTGATGCCGAAGATTGGCTCTTTTACCTGGACGCCTTTAGGTATATATATAAAAACCCCAAATTTGGCGAATGCCCCCACAACAGCCGCAAATATCCCGTCCCGGGGAGATACTACCTTTCCCAGCAACTTTTCTACCAGCTCTGGATGAGTGGAAGCTGCTTCGCTCAATCTGCTCAAGATAACTCCCTTTTTCTTGAGATCAGCTGATAGATTAACCTGTACCCCAGAAGAATCAAGTAAAAAATAGGATTTTCCAGAAATGACCTCTTTGCTTAAAACACCGGAAAACTTCTCGGCGTCCTGGGAGATTTTTATCTGGCCATTGGGCAGTTGAATGGATCCAAAATCCAATCCATTCAGTGATGTTCTGCGCCAGGCTTCATCTTTTATGGTCGGAAATGGCAGCTCGTGATATGCATCCCAGGAATCGCTCTTGAATTTCCTCAGGATAGGCGCCAGATCATCGGAGTCCTGGACCATTTCGCGCGTAAACGTAAATCCCTTCTGTGGTTGTTTTCTTGCCATAATATTCCTTCGTCAGCCGATCGATCCTTCCATTTGGAGCTGGATCAAGCGGTTCATTTCAATTGCATATTCCATGGGCAGCTCTTTTACAAGCGGTTCTATGAATCCTGATACCACCATACTGGTAGCTTCCTCTTCACTCAATCCCCTGCTCATCAAATAAAATAGCTGTTCTTCTTCCACCTTGGATACAGAAGCTTCGTGCCCGATATTCACATCCTGTTCATCCACCTCAATATAAGGATAGGTATCTGATCGGGAATGGTCATCCAACAGCAGCGCATCACATACTACGTTTGATTTAACGTTAGTATTGCCTTTATTGACCCGCAGCAATCCGCGATAGGAAGCTCGTCCGCCGTCCTTGCTGATCGATTTTGAGATGATCTTGCTGCTTGTATCGGGGGCCAGGTGATAAACCTTTCCTCCTGTATCATGCTGTTGACCTTTACCGGAAAAAGCCATCGAAAGGATCTCCCCATGGGCGCCTTTGCCCACCAACATACAGGAAGGATACTTCATCGTCACCTTGGATCCCAAATTGGCATCCACCCATTCCATTGTGCCATTTTCTTCTACGCGCGCCCGCTGAGTCACCAGATTGTAGACGTTATTGGACCAGTTCTGAATTGTTGTGTAGCGAACCCGGGCGTCTTTTTTAACCATGATTTCAATCACACCGGAGTGGAGGGAATCAGTAGTATATGTCGGTGCTGTGCAGCCTTCCACATAATGGACCTGGGAGCCTTCATCAGCAATGATGATCGTCCTCTCAAACTGCCCGATATTGGCGACATTCAAACGAAAATAAGCTTGAAGGGGAAGGTCCACTTTCAATCCTGGCGGAATATAGACAAAAGATCCGCCTGACCAGACCGCACTATTTAATGCTGCAAATTTATTATCAGTGTAGGGAATGATCTTCCCAAAATATTCCTGGAAGAGTTCAGGATGTTCCTTTAGCCCATCCTCGATGCTCTTAAAAAGAACTCCCTGCTCGGCCAGCTGCTCATGAATGCTGTGATAGATCATTTCTGATTCATACTGGGCGCCGACTCCGGCCAGGAATTTCTGCTCTGCATCCGGAATGCCAAGCTTGTCAAATGTATCCTTGATCGATTCCGGGATATCGTCCCAGGTTTTTCCTTCTTCCTCCATGGGCTTGACGTAATAATAAATTCCATCCAAATCCAGGGTGGAAAGATCGGGACCCCAAGTAGGCATTGGCCTGGCTTGAAAATGCTTGAGCGCATTTAAGCGGAATTCCAGCATCCACTCTGGCTCTTCTTTCATGTGGGAGATTTGCCTGACAACTTCCTCATCCAATCCTTTTTTGCTTTTAAATACATGTACTTCAGGATCTTTGAATCCGTACTTATAATCACCAATACCTTGAATTAATTTCTCGTCTGTTGACATGAGAAAAGCTCCTGAAAAAATAACTTAGGAAATACTGTAATGAAACCTATCAGGCAGCGTGTTTTTCCCGAAGCCACTCATATCCTTCATCTTCAAGTTTGAGTGCCAGTTCAGGTCCACCAGATTGCACGATCCTGCCATGCAGCATCACATGTACAAAATCAGGTTTGATATAGTTTAAGATCCGCTGATAATGGGTGATCACCAAAACACCATGGTCTTCACTGCTGATCGCATTTACACCATCAGCTACAATTTTGAGCGCATCAATATCCAGTCCAGAGTCCGTTTCATCTAGAATAGAAATTTTCGGCTCCAATGTAGCCATCTGCAGGATCTCAACCCGTTTCTTCTCACCGCCGGAAAAACCGTCATTCAAGTACCGGCCCGCGAATGATTGATCCATTTTGAGTAGAGCCATTTTTTCTTTTAGTTTTTTCCTGAAATCAGGGATGGATATACCCTTGTCTTCCGGATCTTCATATTTCCGGTGAGCGTTAAGAGCTGTGCGCAGGAAATTTGCAACTGATACTCCAGGCACTGCTACAGGATACTGGAAAGCCAGGAATAAACCTAAACTCGAGCGTTCATTGGGATCAAGATCCAACAGATCCCGTCCGTTCAGGGTGGCTTTCCCTTTTGTGACGTTATATTTTGGATGGCCCATTAAGGCATAAGCCAGGGTTGATTTTCCTGTGCCGTTTGGGCCCATTACAGCATGGACCTCTCCTGATTTAATCGTGAGATCCACCCCCTTTAATATCTCCGTATCTTCCACATTTACATGAAGATTTTTTATCACTAACTCAGACATAATAAAATGGCTCCAATTCAATTTTTGTGCTTTTTCAGCAGTTTTTTTGACAGGGCAAATTGTAGCATAATTAACCGCATAAGTCAATATTTTAGATAAATATCATATAAATTATTGACATCTCAGGGGTTCAATGATAGACTTTTGATGACAAGGTAAATAAAAAAAGGCTATATATGAGTAATACCACCAGAAATCGGGTTTTGCGTTCACTGCTCCTCAATCAAAAGAGGACAGTAAACGAATTAGCTGAATCAGTGGATATAAACCCCATTTCCGTGCGCCACCATGTGAATAAACTGGAGGCTGAGGGTTTGATCCTGTCTGAAGAAGAACGACATGGAGTCGGTCGCCCCCGCCTGATATTCAGCCTTACACCAAAAGGAATGGAACAATTCCCCCAGCGTTATTTGCAGCTGACCTTAAGATTGCTGGAACAGCTTAAATCCAAACTGCCTGATAAAGTCTTGGGAAATATTTTCAAGGAAGTTGCGGAAGGAATCGCCGACGATCTTACCCGCGATATCAGCCTGGAAGATCTCGATCTTAAAGAGCGGCTGGAACTATTGCAGGAAGTCTTGACGTCTGAAGGATTCATGGTCAATCTCCAGGAAGAGGAAGGAAATTTCTATATCGTCGAGGCTAGCTGCCCTTATCATCATGTGGGAGAAGATTTCCCGGAGATATGCATAATGGACCAGGAATTGATCGCTCACTTTATTTCCTCCACCCCCCAACGGGTCGAGTGCATTCTCGATGGTGATAAACAATGTAAATACTTGATTAAAGAGAAAGTTGATGAGGTTTAATTTATGATTGTAGATCAATGGGAATTAGGAAAGGCGGACCGCGGATTGGCGGAGTCCCTTCATATAGGTCTCCAGGAAGTTATGGATCCGGAACTGGGGATGAATATTGTCCAATTAGGATTGGTCAGGAACGTTAAGATCGAGGATGATAATGCTCTGGTAACCATGATCCTGACAACACCTTTCTGTCCATATGCCCCCCAACTCATGGAAGCCTGTCGCAGTAAAACGGAAGAAATCCTTGCCATTCCCACCAAGATAGAGATGGGACGTGAGTTCTGGGACCGCTCCATGATGGAAGACGATGCAGTAGATTGGGGTTTATATTAGTTCAATTCCCAAATCCAGATCGAGCTGTGTTAACATCAAGAGAAATACTTTACCCCCTCCCGTCACCTTGGATGGGGTTTTCTTTAGCCTGGAATGATCGGATATGAAGCCATCAGTGCAAGTTCTAGAAGCAGAACAGGAAAAGAAGATCATCCAGGAAGCTATCAAAATTCTGGAAAATCCCGGAATTGTCATTTTTAATACTGAATGTCTTAACCTGCTATCAGATGCGGGCGCAAAGGTTAATTTGGATACCAAATTAGCCTCGATATCAGAAAACCTGATCCATAGCGCTCTGGACAGCTGTCCAGCGAAATTCTCGCTTTATAATCTCCGGGGAGATCCGGCAGTCCAATATGGCAGCGGTAAGACCTTTTTCAACCCGGGATCTTCAACCTTATACATCTTGGACTCGCAAACCCAAGAACCCCGTAAGGTCTTTACTAACGACCTGGTTCAATTTGTTCAACTGGTTGAAAGTCTATCTCCGATCGATGCCCAAAGCACTGCCATGGTACCCAGTGATGTCCCTGAGGCTATCAGAGATCTTTACCGCTTATACCTCGCTCTTTGTTATATGACTAAACCAATCATCACTGGCATTTTCCGCAAGCAAAGTTGGGGAGTGATGAAGGAACTGCTGGTAACAGCTGCGGGAGGAGATCAAGAACTCCGGGAAAAACCACTGGGGATATTTGATATTTGTCCCACTTCACCCCTAACATGGAGCGATACCAGCTGCCAGAATATACTTGATAATGCCCGATCCGGGATCCCAATTCAACTCGTAGCCATGCCCATGGCAGGTGCCACCTCCCCTGTCACATTGGCCGGAACAGTGGTCCAGCATACGGCAGAGTGCCTGAGCGGCATAGTACTATCCCAGTTAGCCTGCAAAGGATCCAAGATTGTCTGGGGTGGATCAGCAGCAGTTTTTGATATGAAAAACAGCGCTGCACCCATGGGGGCCCCTGGGACCTGGCTCATAGCTGCTTCCTATGCGCAAATTGGTAGGTCATTGGGACTGCCAACACAGGCTTATCTCGGAATTTCGGATGCTAAAATCGTCGATGCCCAGGCCGGCATGGAATCCGCAACCGGAGCCCTGATCGGTACTCTAGCTGGAGTGAATATGATCTCCGGCGCGGGTATGCTGGCATATGAAAATTGCCAGAGCCCAGAAAAATTGATCCTTGACGCCGAAATGATCGCTTCTATCAACCATTTCTCAAATGGAATCCAATTTCGCGACGATCCCCTGGCTCTAAATCTCATTCGGGAAGTTGGAACCGGCGCTGATTTCATTTCTCATGAGCACACATTAAAATGGTTCAAAAAAGAAGTTCATTACCCTTCCCCGGTCATCGATCGCAAACCTCTTAACCCTGCCGATCTGAGGGGGCACAAATCTGCCTGGGACAGAGCCCAAGATCGCCGCCAGGAATTACTTCTTTCGCCTCCGAGACCTGCCCTGCCTGCCGATGTACGGACCGAATTAAGAAAGATCACTGCCCAGGCTGCCCAATCTGAGGGTATGGATCAGCTTCCCCCGCTACCTGATCACCCCTAACTCCAGGTATCAAATAATCATTTCTAATCTTAAAAACCCCCGGTCAGATGGCCTCATCCCACCCTTCAGCACCCTTCCCAAATTAACCCAACTATGTTAAACTCTCCCTCGGTCATTTAACCAAATTACTTTCCGTTTCCTGCGTACTGACCATACTGTCAGGAGACAAACCCGTGGAAAGGAGGATGAGATGCGAGATTACGAACTCGTTATTATCGTTACCCCGGAAATTGATGAAACCGCTACGGCGGAAGTTGTAGAAAAAGTAAAAAGCTGGATCACTGAAGTAGGAGGATCCATCGAGTCTTTTGAAGAGTGGGGAAGACAAAAACTGGCTTACCTGATCCGCAAAAATAAAGAAGGCCAATATTACCTCTTCAATCTCAAACTAGAACCGACCGCAGTTGCTAATTTGGAACGGAATTTCCGCCTGCAGGAATCAATTTTGCGTTTCCTGATTATCAACAGGGAGGAATGATCGTCTTCGATCAACAGCCAGGTCCAGCGACAATCTCCTGGATTGACTTTCCCTGTTAACAAGGAGGCAGCTTATGGCCAGAGGTTTAAACAAAGTTTTGCTCATCGGCAGATTGGGACAAGAACCCGAAATGCGTTATACCCCTTCCGGTAAACCACTGACAAAATTTCGCATGGCGTCAGAACGGAACTGGACAACAGCCGATGGTGAGAAAAAAAGCGAAACGGAATGGTTCAATGTAGTCGCCTGGGGAAAATTGGCTGAAATTTGCAACCAATACTTGAAGAAAGGCCAGCAAGTGTATATTGAGGGACGATTACATACACGGCGTTGGCAAGACGATGAAGGAACCAATCATTCATCTGTTGAAGTCATTGCCCAGGAAATGATCATGTTAGATGGTCGCCCTGCGGATGGGATAGTTGAAGAACCCCCGGCTGAGGATGAATACCCATTTTAAATCAGATAAGATTGAGATTATCTTAAGGAGTACCACATGGCAGAAAGAAATCACTATGAACGAGACAGATATCCGCAGGAACGTCAGTGCAGATTCTGTGGAAACCCAAAAATGAAGATCGACTATAAGGATACCGAGACTCTTAACAGGTTTGTCAGCGACCATGGAAAGATCCGTTCCCGACGACAAACCGGCACCTGCGCAAAACATCAGCGCGAATTGGCCCGCGAGATTAAACGGTCTCGCCACCTGGCGTTGCTTCCCTTCACAGGCGAATCACTTCGCTAGACAAATATAATAATCACTGTAGACAGAACAAAAGAGTAAACTTATGCCACCACATAACAAAAAATTTCTTGCACAGAAGGAAAAAGAAGACCGCCAGAAGCGCATTATTATCATTGCAACTATTTCAGTCCTGGTAATTGTCTTTGCCCTGGTAGCTTATGGTGTTATTGATCGATTTGTGCTCACGCCCAATGTTGCGGTCATCGAGCTCGAAGACCAGACCATCAGCGCTGATCAATTTGAACAGCAGGTCAAGTGGAGAAGGCGAAATTTGATCATGGATGTCGATCAGATGTTGATGACTTTCCAGCAGCTGGGAGGAACGCAGGAAGTATTTGGCTACTTCGAACAGCAATTGATGTTAGCTGTCAACTCACTGCAGCAACCTCTCCTGGTAGGTCAGGATGTCCTTCAATCTCTTACCGAGGATATTATCCTGTTGGTTGAAGCGGAAAAGATGGGTGTAATCGTTGATGATGTTCGAATTGACAATGAAATCCAGGAAGCTTTTGGATATTTCGTTGGAGGAACAGCCACTCCTGCAGCAACCCTGGCACCCAGCAGCACCCCGGCCACCTCTGATAACCAGGATGGCGAGCCAGATCCAACAGCAACACCTCTCCTGCAGCCTACTGAATACACTGAAGAATTGTTTAATAACAACTACCAGGAGTTCCTGCTCAGCGTTAAGGATGCAGGTATTTCAGAAGAAACCATCCGCGATATCATTAAAATGTCCGTTATCCGAGAGGAAATCATCGAGATCATCAGTGCAGATATCGCTCAGGAAGCGGAACACGTCTGGATCCGCCATATTCTGGTTGCTGATGAAGACACCGCCAATGAAGTTATTGAAAAGCTGGCAGATGGTGAGGACTTTGTTGATCTGGCAGCGGAATATTCACTCGATACCTCAAACAAAGATAATGGTGGCGACCTGGATTGGTTCTCACGGGGCGCTATGGTTCAACCCTTTGAGGAAGCCGCTTTTGCCCTGGAAGTTGGAGAGATTAGCGATCCTGTTCAAACCGATTTTGGTTGGCATGTCATGGAAAGTTTAGGTAAAGATGATTTGCTCCTGGATCCCTCGGCATATCAGCAGCTCCGTAATCAAGCTTATGTTGACTGGATGTCTGAAAAGAAAACCATATACCAGCCGATCATCAATGAAGACTGGAGCAAATATGTGCCATCCGAACCTGCCATTCCCCCGGATTATTTAGCCTATATTCAATCCATTTCATTGGAACAGCCCCAACTTCCGCCAGACGTACCAACGGATGAATAAATAATAAATAAAAAAACCTCGCAATTGCGAGGTTTTTTTATTTCTCAGTTGATATAAACTGATCTTCTTTCAATATCCTCTGCCTTAAGGCATTATTCCTTCCCGGAATAATGCCAGGGTTGTTGAATTTCAAACAGATCCTGGATGCCTTTGGCGGCTATATCCAATAGCTCATCCAGCGAGTCCCTGGAAAAAGTAGCGCCTTCCCCAGTTCCCTGGATCTCGATATATTCTCCATCCAGGTTCATTACAATATTCAGATCTGCTTCAGCCCTGGAATCTTCACCATAATCCAGATCTAAAACTGGTTGTTCTTCAAATAATCCAACACTGATGGCAGCTACTGGAGATAAGAATACTTCAGCAGAGATCTCATTCTCGCCAACAAGTTTTTGAATAGCAATCGAAAGCGCAGCATATCCACCGGTTATTGCAGCAGTCCGGGTCCCGCCATCCGCCTGCAGAACATCACAATCTACGATCATGGTCCTGCCTCCAAGCAGATCCAGATCAAAGGCAGCCCGCAATGAGCGTCCAATAATTCGTTTGATTTCCTGGGTCCGACCACTCAGGCCCCGGGTTTCCCTTTGCACCCTTGTTGATGTTGAGCGCGGTAAAAGAGCGTACTCAGCTGTGATCCACCCCCGGGTGGACCCCTCCTGATCCATCCAGGCTGGAACTTTATTCTCGACACTTACATTGCACAGTACCCGTGTCTTTCCGACAGAGATCAAAACCGATCCTTCTGGAAACTCAACATAATCCGGCATGATACTTACGGGACGGAGCTGATTTACCGCGCGTCCATCTTTTCTTGACATTGATTACCTCAATAAATGGAAGATCCTGGTATTTGCTAATGTTCCAGGATCTGGCTCAGGAACAATTTTGTCCGGTCATTCTGCGGATTGTTGAATAACCCGTCGGGCGTGGTATGTTCCACGATTTTCCCAAAATCCATAAAAACTACCTCATCCGCCGCAGATCGCACAAATCCCATTTCGTGGGATACACAAACCATGGTCATACCTTCCTGGGCAAGATCAAGCATCACATCCAGCACTTCCTTGATCATTTCTGGGTCCAAAGCACTGGTTGGTTCATCAAATAACATGATCTTGGGATCCATGGCCAAGGCGCGGGCTATAGCCACTCGCTGCTGCTGACCACCGGATAAATTGGACGGATATGCATCTGCTTTTTCTGGGATACCTACTCTCTTTAACTTTTCCATGGCAATTTGATTAGCTTCATCTTGCGATCTGCCCCGAATTACTTTTTGGGCCAGGGTCACATTTTCCAGCACAGAAAGATGGGGAAAAAGATTGAAGAGCTGGAATACCATACCGATCTCAGCCCTGATCTCATTGATCTGTTTGGCAGTACGAGTCAATCTTTCCCCATCAATCCAGATTTCTCCGCTGGTGGGTTCTTCAAGGTGATTGATACAGCGCAGCAAAGTGGATTTTCCGGACCCGCTGGGGCCAATAACAACCACAACCTTCCCTTTATCAATATCCAAGGAAACGCCATCCACTGCCTTGATTTCGCCAAAGTATTTATAAAGATCCTTAACGACGATGATTGGTTTTTGATCAGTCATGTTTTCTTAACCGCCTTTCCAGCAGTTGAACCCCCAGCGACAAAATTACCGTCATGGTCAGGTACATCACCGCCAGGATGATATATGCTTCCCTGAATCGGAAGGTAGAACCAGCATATAACCTTGAAACTTGAGTAATATCCCTGACAGCCAGTACTGATACCAGGGAAGAGTCTTTCACCATGGCAACAAAGTCATTTCCCAGAGCTGGCAGTACATTTCTAACTGCTTGGGGCAAGATCACGTACCGCATTGATTGGCCATATGACATACCCAGAGACCGGGCCGCTTCCATTTGCCCTTTTACAATAGACTGGATTCCAGCCCTGAAAATCTCGGCCAGGTAAGCGCCATATGTGAATGCCAGAGCTGTAATAGCCCGGGTATTCATGGATATGTCCTGGTTAGTAATTGCTGTAAATATCTTTCCAAGGAAATCTAGACCTTGATCAGATAACCAATAACCAAAATTATTGATTCCATCGACTAGCACAGGAACACCTACTAGAGCGATAAAAAAGATCAAAACCAAGATCGGGATTCCGCGGATAAGCTCGACATATAAACGGGATAGGTTATTTAAAACTAAACTCTTTGAAATTCTTCCCAATCCAGCTAGTAATCCAAAAATAATTGCAAACACATAGGCTATTAAGGTAGTTTTGATAGTGACCTGGAGCCCAATCTTAATAAAATCAAAAGCAGCGTTGTATTCCTCATTTGTAGAAATAACGAAAAATACATATATAGCAATCAGGATAAGTGCAAAAAACCACCAGGGTAGGTCACGAAGCTTCCTTTTTGAGGAAAAATCATCTAATTCAATAATCGGTTTAATTGCTTGAGGTTGTTCAGCCACCGTTTTCTCCTTGAAGTTAGAGAAACGGTGTGTGGGGAAAATCCCCACACACCGTTAGTTATCGCTATTTCATCAAAATTGAGATGAAAAGCTTTACGGCAAGGTGGCGATCTCACCGGAGATGATCACGGGGATCAATGCTTCAACCTCTGCCATGAGTTCTGCGGGAACTTCCACACCGCCATAAGCCAGGCCAACACCACCATTCTCTAGT